>Ga0181520_10000420_pt1 | contig 93775 bp, 79 predicted proteins | sample PEATcosm2014_Bin_29_FD_132451 | JGI IMG/M metagenome (GOLD analysis project Ga0181520, IMG submission 132451) | Peatland microbial communities from MTU Mesocosm Facility, Houghton, MI, USA - PEATcosm2014_Bin02_30_metaG | ecosystem: Environmental > Terrestrial > Soil > Wetlands > Peat | place...
AACGCCAAATACTTCCGCCGAATTTGTGTGGTGACTTCCGTGCCAAACATCCCGCAATCATCGCATAAACCATCAAACTAGCCAATGTCAATTTGTACAAGTAATTTTGACGCACACGCTTATGTTGACTGGCAACGCGGAAGGCGGCATCTCCTTGTATGGGGCCACTTGAGAATCGAATTGGCGGGGAAACATCACCAACGCATTTCAATTTCCAGGTTGGAAAAGCAACTCGCAAATATCTAACGGCGGCTGACCCCATACTCTCTGCTTGCTAACGCGATTTGGGGGAGTTACGATAATGGTTGCTCGCGTTTCGTCCTCCAAGTAGGGCTGGCTGGACTGCAATTCCGTGAATTGAGTCGCATCATGGGAAAACCCATCACCCTCTTTGAGCATGACACGGAGGACTTCGACTGGACGGACAAAGAGTTTTCCGTCCTCGACCGTCTTGCTCAGAAGGCGGGTGCGGAGTTACTACGCCCTGCCGTGCGTGGGGGCACGAAGGTGCTGGTCGCCACGCAGCACGTCGGCGTCTTCCGTCTGGGCAACCGCACGGTCCAAGTCCTGCCCAAAATCTACCAGTCGAGCGCGACGACGGACGCCCGGCAACGCGCGAAAGAGGCGACCAAGAACCTCCTTCACATGCTTCACATCGCCGATGATGTGCCGATCCGAGAGCAAGGGCTGGCTGCCCTGCTACGAAGGGACATGGACTGGTTCGAGATTCTTACGCGCCTGTTTGCCTTACACCTGCGCGAGGAATGGCAGCGCGGACCAAGCCGAGGTTATCTGGTGGTCGAAGACGACCTGCCCACCCTGAAGGGCAAGTGGCGCATCGCGGAGCAGATTCGCCATCCAGGGCGGGACCACATGCTCGCCGTCGCCTACGACGAGTTCACCGCCGACATACCGCTCAACCGCGTCTTCCGGTTCGTGGTCGATCGCCTCTGGGGCGTCACGCGAGACAGCGAGAACCGGCAGATGCTGGGGGAACTGCGGCAGTGGTTGGAGGAGGTGACGCTGCTCCCATCGCTGACCGCGAGTGCCGCAAGTCCGGCACTACTCACCCGGCTGAATCGCCGTCTGGAGCCGCTTTTGAATCTTGCCCGCCTCTTCCTCGACGGCGGGGTCATGCAGTTGGCGTCGCGGGATTTGTCGGCTTTCGCCTTCGTGTTCGACATGAACCGGGTGTTCGAGGCGTTCTTGGTCAAGTTCGTGCGCAGGCATCGGCACGCGATACTGCCGCCTGATCTATGGGATTACTTCCACCAACCTTGGCGTCAACACGATCTCCTTCACCGTGAGTGATCCGAATTCGTCCAACCTTTCGAAGACCACGACTGCAACCTTGACCGTCCTTGACCACTCCAACGCCTCCCTCTCCTCTTCGGCAACCCAGACAACGCAAACGATCAACTTTGGCAATGTGCTGCGGGGAACGACTATTCCTAGCCAGAACTTCACGATATACAACCTCGCAGCGAACACGACGGCGGCTAATACGGCGAACCTGCAATTGACCGGATTTACGCCAAGTGGCAATACGGCTTTTCAGACAAGTCTCGCCAACTTCAACGGATTGCAGGCAGCAAGCAACGGGAACACGTTCACGGCCTCGTTGAACACTGGCAGCTACATGACGGGCAGCGGAACGATCAGCATGTCCGCTTCACAACTCCTAGACGACAGCAGCTTGCCCGGAGCCGGGAGCAACAACAACGGAGGATTGACGATTATTTTGGATGGAAACGTCGGCAATGCTACAGCAGATGCCAGCAATTCACGCTGTTCATTCGGTCCAGCTTTGACTGCCCCCGTTGCCGTGAATGGCAGCTATGCCAACCTTGAATCCACCGTCATGGCGACCACGGGCAGCGGCGGTTTCGGAATGGTCGGTAACACGGCGACCATCCTGGCGGGCACGAACAGCAGCAGTGGAGCAGCCCAAACGGTCAGCATGGCGTGGCGAACGCAGACACTTGGCGAAGGGCTGTTCAGCGACGTTGTGGATGTCAGCGGCATGGCGTTGAGTGGCGGCAACGGACGGACAGCGCCGTTCGTTTTGCAAATGACTTACAACCCTGGCCTGATACTTTCGCCAAACGAATTGCCTTACCTCGGCTGGCTGAACCCGAATACCGGCATCTGGGAAAACGCCGTGCTTGGCAATTACGGCAGCAGCAACGACACTTTCGTTGGCGTGGGAGCGTGGAACGGCGACATGATCTTGGGCGATTGGGGCGTGAATACGGCCGACGACACGGTTTGGGCCGTGGTGGATCACAACAGCGATTTTGCTGCTGTGCCGGAACCCTCTGCCATCATCTTGCTCGGTATTAGTGCTATTTGCGTCGCTGGCTTTGCATGGCGGCGAAAACGGAAGTCCGTTGCCGGGGGAATCTTCCGGCCAAGATGAAGCAGAAGGCCCGGCAATCCTGTTGTTCCCATCTTATCGGACAGAATCGAAGCAGAAGGCAGCGTAGCGGCAAACCCCATTAAAGCAGATCGGTCGCCCTACTTCCTCACGAATGTCTCCACCCGCGTCCCTTCTCATCCACGCGCGCCATCACGGCCCCGCTGTCCGCCGTGTTCAACACCCGGCCGCGCTTGGCATATGTCGCCTCGACCGCGCTGGTGCCATAGCGATGGTCGGCGTTGAAGACTGACCAGTCGGGCGTGCTCCAGGCAGAAAGTTCTCACGGATTGGGGACCGATTCAGCGGCCACCACAGAATTGCTGTAAAATGTTGTACAGCAAGCATTTGAAGCGGCTTCGGCGGCGTAGCGTTTAGTGGCTTTTGCGCTGCCCCGCCGCCTCCACTTTTGGGCATCGGAGCCATCCGATGCCCTTTTGTGTTTCTTGATGTCAGAAGATGCCATTTGCCAAGGACTTGCCTCGGCTTCGTTGGTGTGGACTCTTGGCTGACTTCCACTGACTTACCCTGGAAATCCCGCCGGCCGGCATCCCCTGGGACTCATGCTCTCCCCTAACCGCTCACGCCCCGTTGATTTGCCGGTTTTCCTTCGCTACGATAATTCTTGTAAGCAGAAATCAATTCCTATCAGGACAGCGCGGAGGTGGAGAGAGGTGGCAATGGACCTAACTAGCGAACAAGTTCGGGCGATTGACCACGGCGACGCAGTGCCGATCACCATTGACGGGCGCTTGTGTGTCGTGCTGCGGGAAGACATCTACGATCGCGTAAAACGGGTCACCGATTTCGATGATTCCGATATGAGCCCGGAAGAAACGTACCTGGCCGTCCTCGCGGCGTGGGACCAGGACGAAGATCTGGGACCGGACGCGTATCAGGACTACAAGCGCCGATGAGCTTCCACCGCGGTGATGTGGTGATTGTTGACTTCTACCCCACGGACCCCAGGTCGAAGGTGCGCCCTGCCTTGGTGGTTCAGAACGACCGAGACAACGCGCGGATGAAGCGAACAATTGTCATCCAGATTACGAGCAACGTAAGTCGCTCCCACGAGGACACTCATTGTCATGTATTCGTCAAGGGGACACTTTTGAATTAACTTTTCTTAATGAGTTGTTCAGTAGTTATTGGTGCGGGCTCACGGATAGCTTCCCTTGTCGTAAAACTCCAGCCGCGCGTCGGGGACCGTGGTCTTCTCGTGAAACACGACGATCAGTTCGTTGTCCTCGCCGAAACGCACCCAGGGTGTGGCGTTCAAATCCACGTAGTTGTAGATGTTGGTGAAGCCGGCCATCCAATGGCCGTTGACGATCACGGCGTCCGCGCCGGCATGCACGTGAACCATCACGTTCCGCACCAATTGCGCGGTGTCGATCTTCACCGTCGTGCGGATCGAGCCTGCGGCGGGGGCCGTCAGCGGCAAGGTCTTTGCCGGACCATAGGTGAGCCGGTCCGCCGCGTAGGACCAGCGCTCCATCAGCGGCTGAGTCGCCGCGGGGTTCGGCCGATAGGAAAGGAAGATCGGCGTGGGCGTTCCGGCCGGCATATCCGGCCCCCAGAGCTCGATCGCCAGGCAATGCGTGCTGCCGGGCTTGAACACTCCGCCCAGGTCGTCGTCGGGGCCGTTCCTGGTCTCGAGCAGCTTGCCGTCCAGGTAACGCCGCCACGCGCCCCGCACGTCGCTGTGGGTAAAGAGACACACGCGCCCCCGGTTCCAATCCTCGGGCACACGGAACGTCTTGCGAAAGACGACATGATGGGCGTCGGCATTGTCCGGCACGTTGAAAATGCCAATCCGCATCCGCGGCCAGGACGAATCGTCCAGTCCCGGGGCAGCCAGGGTGCGGTCCTCGGCCGGCGCGCCGGCGGCCCCGCCGCCGAGGATCTTATAGGCCCAATCCTCCGTTAGGTTGAGGCAGACCTTCGAGCGGAAGCCCGGGATCGGCGGGCCGGGATCGGTCGTGCCGCTCCACGACTGCCGCTGCAGCGCGAACCAGTCGACAGGCGCGGTGGCAATCCGCCCGCGCGGGCTGAGGTAGCCGTGCGTTTCCCAGGCGGTAAAAGCCATCTTCGCCAGCCTCACACCCTGGCCGTCGGACTCCAAGGCAACCGCCTTGCCCGTGTTCGCGTCGCGGAGCGAAGCGGGCCGGCACCCTTCGCGGAACGTGAACGTGGAGGTGACCGGCTCGCCCTTGGTGTTCCACATCAGCCAGATATCGTAGAGCCCGTTGTTGCTGACGTAATGCCGCGTCGTGATGGCCTTGTCGCTGCCGGTGATCGGCGTCTTTTTCACGTGCAGCCACTCCAGCACTTGGAACGGCAACACGAGGGAATTCGCGCCCAGGTGGAAGACCATGCCTTTGCCGAGCCGGCGAACACCGGCGGCCACGGAGCCGTCCTGCCAGAGCAAGAGATCCTCACAAGCCGAGTCGATCTTCTTGAGCGAAAGCCCCGCGCCGTTCTCCGCGTAGCGCCAGGAAGGCACGTCGCTATGAAAAACCTTCTGGCCCTCGGTCATGTGGAGCCGGCGGCTGGGCATGCCGTCGCCGTTGGGCGAGAGCCGGTCGATACCCGTGACGGCATAGCCGGTGAGCTTGGAGATGGGCCATGTGTCGGGCGTCAGGGAGGTGTGCCGGCCGGTCTGGTGAAAGGTGATGAAGACGCCGCCGCGGCGGACCCAGGCCTCGATCTGATCGACCACCTCGGGGTCCATGACCGCGGTGTCGCCGTCGAGAATGACGCGGAAGCGGTCGGCCTTACCTCGCGCGAAGTCCTGCTCCAGCACGCCGCCGCGGGGATAGTCGGCCACCAGGTTGCAGATCAATTCCCAGAAGCGGTTGCGCTGGATCAGATCGGGCCGCGCTTCGTTGCTGTTCCAGGGAAAGCCGCAGAGCCGCAGATTGCGGTCGCTGAACATCACCGCCAGTTCCGCCTGCGGCACGTGGCACTTGCCGATCAGGTGCCAGAGCGGCAGCGTCTGCGTGAAATAGTCCTTCACCGCCGGCTTCCAGAGGATGTCGCCGATGTGCATGAAGTAGTCGATGCCTTGCGTGCCCTCGGTCAGCCAGCGGCCCATGAAACGCTTGAAGTCATCGAGGTCGACAGCGCCGCTGCCCGGTTCGCAATCGCTGGGCAGCCCCATGCTCTGGACCATGATGGGATGCATGTCGCCCCAGGAGCCGGCCATGCCGCCCGTGTCGTGGAAGATCCCGCCGAAATCTTCGGCGACTTCCTTGATGGGGCCCATGTAGACGTCGGGCGACATGAGCGTGATGGGACGGTCGGGATCGACCTGCCGGATCATCTGCGCGCCGCGGCGGACCGCCTGCCCTCGCGACCACGACGTCCAGTCGGAAAAATCAACCCACATCGCGTTGAGCCGCTGGCCCATCGCCGGATAAATGTGCGGCGCCTCGCCGGAGAGATACACGCGGTAGTCGAAGAGGGCCTGCGGCAGGCAGACGGCGATGAGGTTGTCACCGTCGGCCAGGGCGGAGGTCACCTCCAGCATGGCCCAGTGCGATTCGGCGCGGAAGGGCGGACTTTCGGGAATCGCCTTGCCGTTGACGAACACGCGGACGAGGCTCTCCGGCGTCTCGCCACGGGTGTCGTTCAGGTCCAGCAGATAGAGCCAGACCCGCGGATGCGCCGCCCGCCAGGCGGGATCAACCTTGACGTGCCGGCGGAAGACGGCCGGTTTGCGCGGCAGGGCACGCACGATGGCGTGGCCCGGCGCGGGGACGCCGGCCCACGCCGAGTCGTCCAAATCGGTCTTGGCAGAGCGGGCATCATAGGGCGCATCGTAGCTGATTTTCCAGGTGCCCGTCAGATCGATGGACGTGGCGTTCCAGCCCAGGAACGTGGCGAACTCGGGGAAAGGTATGTCCTCCCACGTTTTGAACGCCCCAGGCTGTTGCCAACGAACGGCCACGTCTTCGGGCGTCTTGTACCGCGTCTTCAGGAAGCGATAGAAATTCAGACGGGCATTGGGACCGTGGTCGTCCAGCACGTCACACACGCCGTGGCACATTTCCTCGTGCGGTTCGAGCCAGTTGACCACCGTGTCTTCGCCGTTGAGTTGGCGGACCAGCGGCTGGATCTGCCCCAGGGCCACGTCCTGCACGGCGTCGGAGCTCCAAGCCACGGTGGTGCCGCAACCAAAGTTGATCGCGCCGTACCACCCGCCCACGTACTGCGGGGCGTTGGGCGTCATGTCGTTGGGATAGCGGTTCACCAGGCAGGGGTTGTTCGCTTCCAGGCCGATGTTCACGCCCATGGGCAGGCGGAGCTTGTGGGCCGCCCGGAAGATCCAGTCGCGGGAATTGAAATCGAGGATGCCGTCGGCTGTAGGCGTGCCGAAGGGTGAGTTCCAAATCACCAGCCCGATGTCGCCCGAGCGTTTGGCGAAATCGAAGTCTTGCCGCGGATCGTACTGGGCCACGTCGCGATGGTTGGCGTCCTGCGGCTTGACGAAGGGGCCGTAATAGAAACGGAAACCGTACTTGTCCCAGCGGTCGAGATACATCGGCACCTGGACTTCCGGCGTGGTCGCCATCGGCCCGCGGTTGACTGCATCGACCGCTTCGACCAGTGTTTTCAATCCCTCGACGTTGGGCGAAGCCAGGATCTGGACTATCCGCCCGAACCGTGCCGCGACGATGAACCCCTGGTCCTTGACGACGTAAACCGTCATGGGCGTTCGGCCCACAAGGTTCCGCTCGGACTTCTCCACGCCGGGCAGAAGTTGCAGATCGGAAAGATACTTGGCCTGGACGAGTTTCGCCTTCTCCGCATCTTGACAAAAGATGCACAGCATGCCGCCCGACTGCTGGTCGTTGTGAAAGGCGGCGAAATTTCCACGCAGGCGGCCATAGGCCCGCAGTTTTACCGGCGGGAACTCCTGGGATTCCCTTTCGAAATACACCGCAGCAGGCGTGCTGGCAGGCACGCGTCCGCTGTTAAGCAGCAAACATAAACATGTCAGCGCCACGAGCGAGAGGAGACGGCGCGCCGCAACGTACTGGCTGCCATAACGGTGAGATGGGGTGGTTGTCATCACGATGGAATTCTTCTCCCGATACCGGTGGTTGTCGCGGGGGCTTTATCCGTGCCCCTACAGGCTTCCTCTGTTGGAATCATTACACTAGGTTACCAAGGCGGCCTTCCGTGGTCCAGCAGAACCGACGAACGACACCTATTATTCCGCCGGGAGCAGCTTCGGCGCGGCGACCCGCCGACCATAGATCCGGCCGTGCAAACCCTGCAAATGCAAAAAGTCCAGATGCAGGAACTCGTACAGCGACTGCTCCGGCCCCAGGGCCAGCCAGCGCTGGGCCAGTTGCTCGGCCTGGGCGTCGAATTGCCGGTGGGAATGGCTATGGGCGTAGCACCGCCCCGAAAAACGCCGCAGGTCGCCGTCGAACTGCGGGCCGATGTGCAACAACTCGTGGGCAATCGTCGTCAGCTTCTCGCGAAAAGCAAGGTCGAGGAAGCGCGGCAGATAGAAGTTCAGCACGTACAGCATCTCGCGGCCGTCGATCTCGACCCGCTGGATGGCGAACTTTCGCCCGCGGCGGATGGAATGCGTCTGGCCGCCGGCAAACCGCAAGGGGGTCAAGGAGGCATACAGCCCATGCGACATCCGCCGCCGGACCTGGCGGAAACTCACGGCCACGCGTGACATGTCGATGTGGCGGAACTCATCCACCTGCGCGGCCATGTCGGCGCAGACGAGGCCAACGTGATGGGTGAAATCAAATCCTCCGAGAGGATTGCCGCGTCCGTGGGCTGGAACCTGCGCCATGCCGAAGAGAAATCCGAAATCCGAATGTCGAAATCCGAAACAAATTCAAAAAAGACAAAAACGGAAAATGACCAAAACGCCTAGTGCAGTGTCTCCGAATTGCCGTATCTATTGGAGTTCCGCCTTTAGCCGGGAAATGCCGCCGACCACGAGTACGCGGTGCCCAGGCGGAACTCCAGCGCAGATCACAAACATCAATCTGCGTGAAGCACTACACTAGCTTTGAGCCGCATGCCCGTCTTGAGCCTCTGGACATTTCCTGTATGAAGCCTACTCGGCCGCCGGCGTCTCAGCAGCGGGCTGACTTTCGGCGGCGGGCTGCGTCTCCACCGGGGCTGGCGATTCGCTCTCGAAGGCCGGCTTGGCAGCCTTGCGACGCTTGCGGTCGTGGGTACCGACGAACTCCAAGATAGCCCGCACACCCGCATCGCCCAGCCGCGGCTTGGCCAAGCGCAGCACGCGGGTGTAGCCGCCGGGCCGATCGGAGAAACGAGGCGCGATGTCGCTGAAGAGGATCTGCACGGCCTGCTTGTTGCCCAAGAGCTGCAACGTCCGCCGCCGGGCAGCCAACACCGGGGCGATGGTTTGGTTCCACTCGGCCCAACCGGGGCCGGTCCGCCAACGCTTCCAGGCCTCGCTGTTGCGCTCGCCCTCAGGCTCCAGCCGCGCGGCAGCCTCGAGCTGCGGCAAGGCACGAATGGCGATCGTCACTACGCGCTCGACCAGCGGGCGGACTTCTTTGGCCTTTTGGATCGTGGTGATAATGCGGCCTTTGACCTTGGGCTTGTTTTCCTCGTGCTCCTCGGGCTCGCGCTCGGTGAGGATCAGCGCGCTGGCCAAGCTCCTCATCAAGGCGCGTTGGTGGTTCGGATTGCGGCCAAGTTTGCGGCCTAAACGTCGGTGTCGCATGATGGTATCTTCTCAAGGACCTCGCGATCCGGCCCGGCGCCAGCCTGACCGTCGAGATTCCAGCTAGGTATAAACAATGTTCAACGCACTCCCCGCGTCCCTTGCGGGACAGGGGACCAATCTCAGACAGTTCCCGCGGCCAGCGGCGCCAGCCGCATGCCCAGGCGGAGACCGATGTCGGCCAGCTTCTCGCGGACCTCCTGCAGGGTCGTCTCACCGAAGTTTCGCACCTCCAACAACTGCGCCTCGGTCCGCGTGACCAGGTCGCGGACGGTGGTGATGTTCTCCGACTCCAGGCAGTTGGTGGCCCGCACCGACAGATCCAGCTCGGCCAGGCTCATGCCCAGCTTGGCCTCGGTGGCCGGATCGAGCCCGCCGCCGCCGACGGCCCGGGCCTCGGTATGCACCATGGGTCCCAGTTCCTGGTACTGGATGAACGGATTGAGGTGCTTGCGGAGGATCTTGCCTGATTCGACCAGGGCCATCTCCGGATTCACCGAGCCGTTCGTCCAGATCTCGATCGAGAGGCGATCGTAATTCGTCTTCTGGCCGACGCGGGTCTCGTCGACCTCGTAGCGGACGCGGGTCACCGGGCTGAAGGCGGCGTCCAGGGGGATGATGCCGATCTCCTGGGCCTGCGGCGTGTGCTCCGTGGCGGGCACGTAGCCGCGGCCGTTCTCGATCACCATCTCCAGCAGGAAGGGCACGTCCTCCGTCAAGGTGGCGATGCGGTGCTCGCGGTTGATCACGTCGATCTGGTCGTCGGTCTTGACGTCGGCCCCCGTGACCGGACCGCGGGTGCTCTTCTCGATGCGGACCACGCGCGTCTGCTCGCTGTGGTTCTTGACCACCAGCGACTTCACGTTGAGCACGATGTCGGTGACGTCGTCCAGCACGCCGGGGAGCGTGGTGAACTCGTGCTGGGCGCCGTGCAGCTTGATTTGCGTGACCGCGCTCCCTTCCAGGCTGGAAAGGAGTACGCGCCGCAAGCTGTTGCCGACGGTCACGCCGAACCCGCGCTCGAACGGTTCGACGGTGAACTTGCCGTAAGTGCTCGACAACGTCGCACGGTCCGCCGCGACCTGACTGGGCAACTCGAGTCCGCGCCAACGAATACGCATGTGAATAGCCTCCAAACCAATTCCCTGTTTTACCTGTTAACGCCCGTTACTTGGAGCAAAGTTCGACGATCAATTGCGTCTGCACCGGAATCGACACGTCGGCCGCTTCCGGCATGCGGAGAACATGCCCCTCGATCTCCGGACCTTCCGACAAGCTGAGGAACTCAGGCACCTCGCGGCCGTGAGTCGCCTTGTTGGCCTGGGCCAGAGTCTGGCTCTTGGTGCGGGCCTTGATGCGAATCACGTCGCCCGGGCGGACCAGGTAGCTGGGGATGTTGACCAGGCGGCCATTGACGGTGATGTGGCAATGGGTGACCATCAGGCGGGCCTGGGCACGCGATTGAGCCAAGCCCAACCGCGAGACGATGTTGTCCAGGCGGCGTTCCAGCAACACCATCAAGGCATCGCCCGTGTGACCCTTGGTCCGCTCGGCCTGGTGGAAATACTTGCGGAACTGCCGCTCCAAGACGCCGTAGTAACGTTTCACCTTCTGCTTCTCGCGCAGGTGGATGGCGTATTCGGTGGCCTTGCTGCGGCGACTGGGGATCATGCCCGGAGGCGACTCGCGCCGCTCGACCGCGCACTTGGGCGTGTCGCAACGCGTGCCTTTGAGGAACAGTTTCATTCCCTCGCGGCGGCAGAGCCGGCAAACTGGTGCAATTTGACGTGCCATAAAATCTCAAACTGGTTAGGTACCCAAAGTCGAAAAGAAGCACGAAATCCGAATATCGAAATCCGAAACAAATTCAAAATGCGAAGTTCTAATTCTTAAAACAACAACTTCGACATTCGATCGATTGTCTCAGGTTTCCAGTTTCCGGTTTCGGACTCGCCTCCGACGTTTATGTCATTCCTTGATTTGGTAATTCGGATTTGTTTCGAATTTCGTAATTCGTAATTTGGATTTCGGATTTCAAAATTTCCGTTCCCGGCCTACACTCTACGGCGCTTCTTAGGCCGGCAACCGTTGTGCGGCAGCGGCGTGACGTCCTCGATCGACTTGATCTTCAGGCCGGCCGCCTGCAAGGACGTGATGGCGCTTTCCCGACCGCTGCCGGGACCGCGGACCTTCACGTCGACTTCCTTCATGCCGCACTTGATCGCCTTGTCGGCGACCTGCTGGGCCGACATTTGCCCGGCGAAAGGGGTGCTCTTGCGGCTGCCCTTGAAGCCGCTCGTGCCGGCGCTGGCCCAACATAACACGTCACCCTTGGTATCCGTGATGGTGATCGTCGTGTTGTTGAACGTCGCCTTGATGTGGGCCACTCCCACACTGACGTTGCGACGCACTTTCCGCCGCGCTTGCTGTGATTGTGCTTTGGGATTTGCCACGATACTCTTTGCTCCGCTCTAAAACCGGCACGAGGCCGGCAATCTTCTGACTCTTGATTCTCGTCTAACAGCAAACACGCGGGATGCAACTCCGGGTCCGTCCCGCAAAATCAACGACGGACCCGCAGGCCCATCCGACCACAGGATTCTCACGCGTACTAGTGCAGATCCTTGACGCCCTTCTTCCCGGCGACCGTTTTCTTGGGCCCCTTGCGCGTGCGGGCATTGGTTCGGGTGCGCTGGCCTCGAACGGGCAACCCGCGACGGTGGCGGACGCCCCGATAGCAAGCGATGTCGCGCAAACGCATGATGTTCTGGTTGACCTGGCGCCGCAACTGACCCTCGACCACATAGTCCTTGTCCAGCAGGGCAGCCATGCGGGCGATCTCGTCTTCACGAAGCTCCTTGGCCCGGGCCTGCGGGTTGACGCCCGCCTTGTGGCACAAATCGCGCGCGATCTTCGGCCCCACCCCATAAAGGTACTGTAGGGCGATCACGGTCGGACGATCGTTCGGGATATCAACACCCAACAAACGCGGCATACTTCATCACTCCTCACTGCAAAGCCGGGATCCCCGGACACTCTTTTCTTAATGTTTCAAGTGTCTCAATCAACCCTGGCGCTGCTTGTGACGCGGATTGGTACAGACAACAAAGATCACGCCCCGGCGACGGACAATCTTGCAATGCTCACAAATTCTCTTGACACTGGCTCGGACTTTCATGGCTCGACACCCTTCTCTTATTACCAAATCTCAACGCCGCGCTCGAACGACGTCGGAAAGAGGCAAAGTATATTAGTATAAGGCACAGTGGCCAAATCCTTCAAGGCCCCTGGACCCAAAAATTCTTGCGGTTGGTCCGCGGAATGCTCAAAATCCAAAATGGGGGTGGTAGAAACCGTATTTCCAACAACCCTTACCAACTTTCTCCATTCGGGCCGGCGGTCAGTACAAAGGTCCCCGACTCGGTGACGGCAATCGTATGCTCAAAATGAGCGCTCGGCTTGCCGTCCGCGGTTGACTGGGTCCATTGGTCGGACTGCACGCGGACCTCTTTCGTACCCATATTCACCATTGGTTCGACCGCGATCACCCGGCCCGGCACGAGGCGGAAGTCATTCCTGCCCCGGCGGTATCCGCGTTTCACGAAATTCGGCACCTGCGGATCCTCGTGCATGCTGCGGCCGATGCCATGCCCGACGAAATCTTCCACCACGGTAAAACCGGCCTTGCGCACAAAGTTCTGCATCTCCTCGGCAACCTCGCTCCACCAGCGACGTTCCCCCATCCGGCGGACCGCCAGGTGGAGCACGTCGCGGGTGACGTCCAGCAACCGCTGCACCTCGGGATCGATCTTTCCCACCGGCAGCGTCACCGCCGCATCGCCGCACCAACCGTTGTATTTGCAACCCGTATCCACGCTCACCACGTCGCCCTCGACCAGCTTCCGCTTGCCGGGTATGCCGTGGACGACCTCGCGGTTGATCGAGATGCAGGTCACGGCCGGAAAAGGCGGTCCACCTTCTATCGAATTGGGATAGAACTTGAACAGCGGCTCGGCGGCGTGCTTCCGATAGAAATCCTCGATGGCGGCATCGATTTCGATCGTCGCCACGCCCGGCGCAACCATTTTCTTGACCATGTCGAAGGCCTCCCAAACCAGGAGACCTGCTTTTCGCATCTGGGCGATCTCTCGCGGGGATCGGAGGATTTCCATTTGCCCGCCCTAGAACGTATTTCAATAACGAAAGAGGACTGTTGTTTCGGGGACGTTCTTACGGCTATTACAATAAGCTCAGGCAACCGGGTCCAACGCGGCCTGGGCGCGGGCGAATACATTGTCGACCGTTCCGCAACCGTCGATCGATTTCAATAGTCCCTTGGACGTGTAGTAATCCAGCAGCGGCTCGGTCTGCAAGCGATAGGTCTCCAATCGCTGATGGATCACTTCCGGCTTGTCGTCGGCCCGCCCGCGGCTCGCCAAGCGATGGAAGAGCTCGTCTTCTGCCACGCGCAGCTCCAACACGGCATCCAGGGGCGTCTTCCGCCGGGCGAGCACGTCATCCAATGCCTCGGCCTGCACGATCGTCCGCGGAAAGCCGTCCAACAAGTAACCCTTGTCGCAATCGGGCAGAACCAGCCGCTCGCAAATCAAATCGATAATCAAGGCATCGGGCACCAATTTGCCCGCCGACATGTACTCTTGCGCCTTCACCCCCAGGGGCGTCTTGGCGGCGCTCGCCTGGCGGAGCAGATCGCCCGTGGAGAGGTGCGCCATGTGATACTTGGCCACCAGTCGCTCGGCTTGCGTGCCTTTGCCGGCGCCGGGCGGTCCGATAAATACGATTCGCACTCAAATTACCCTTTTGCCAACAAGCCCTTGTAGTTCCGCATCACGAGGTGGCTGTCGATCTTCTGGACCAGGTCGAAGGCCACGCTCACGGCAATCAGCAGACTGGTGCCGCCATAGAAAGCGGCGATCTGATAACTGACGCCCATTTGCGAGGAAACAATGGAAGGAATGATGGCTACGATGGAAAGGAAGCCCGCCCCGACATAAGTGATGCGGACCATCACCTTCTCCAAGTAGTCGGCCGTACGACGGCCGGGTCGATAGCCGGGGATGAAGCTGCCGTAGTTCTTCAGGTTGTCGGCCATGTCCTTCGGATTGAACGTAATGGCCGTCCAGAAATAGCAGAAAAAGTAGATCAGGACAACGTAGGAGACGTTATACGGGAACCCACTGCCGCGCTGGAACGCACTCTCAAGCTGCACCAACCAGCCGGCGCTGGGGAACTTGCCGATCAAAAAGCGAAAAATCATCGCCGGGAACAATAGCAAACTGCTGGCGAAGATGATGGGCATGACGCCGGCCTGGTTCACTCGCAGCGGCAAGTATTGTCGCGTGCCGCCGAAAACGCGGCGGCCGCGGACGTGCTTGGCGCTTTGCGTGGGAATCTGCCGCTGCCCTTGGCTGATGAGCACCACCCCGGCAATCACGCCCACGAAGAGCACGAGCAGCACCAGGAGCATCTCCACGCCCAACTGCCCGCGGTTGCCGCCCAGGTTCAGGCCGCCTCCAGCCAAGATGGGCTGCACGACTTCGTTGATGGCGTGCGGCAGCCGGGCCAGAATGTTGCCCATGATCAGGAGGCTGATGCCGTTGCCGATGCCGTATTCATCGATCTGCTCGCCCAGCCACATGAGAAACACGGTGCCGGCGGTCATCGTTATGACGGAAACGAAGATCCAGGAATACTGCATGCCGACGACCTGCCCCGAGGAATCGAGGCGGCAGAAGGCCTGGTTGATCAAGTCCTTGCTGGAGGAAAGATAATTGACGTAGAACCAGCTTTGCCCCAGGCACAAGAAAACGGTGGCGTAGCGCGTATACTCGTTGATCTTCTTCCGCCCCGTCTCGCCCTCTTTTTGCAGCTTTTCCAAGGGCGGATAGACGCTCGCCAGGAGCTGGAAGATAATCGAGGCCGAGATGTAGGGCATGATCCCCAGGCCGAAGATCGTCGCCTGCCCCAGCATCGTGCCGCTGAAGACCGACATCTGCTGCAGCAGGTCGTTCACGCCGCCGGTCCCACCGCCCTCGCCGAAGAGCTTGGCCAGCTTCTCCTGGCTGAACACCGGCAGCGGAATGTGCGATCCCACGCGGTAGACCGCCAGCATGAGCAGCGTGAAGAGGATCTTCTTGCGCAGCTCGGGGATGGTGAAAATGACGCGGATTTTTTCCCACATGGTATATTCTGGCTCCTTGGCTAATGCCGCGGCGTCAGGTCGCAGCCGGCTTCTTTTCCTTCTTCAGCTTAACGACCGGCTTCTTGCCCGGCAGCACGGTCATCTGCCCGCCGGCCTGCTCGATCTTCACCTTGGCCGAGGCGCTGAACTGGTGGGCGGAAATCTTCAAGCTCTTGGACAACTCGCCGTTGCCGAGGACCTTGAGCAGGTCGTACTGGCCCTTCACCAGCCCGCGGGTCTTCAGCGTCGCCGGGCTGACTTCCTCGCCCGCTTCGAAGCGGAGCTGCAGGTCGCCCACGTTGACGATGGCCACTTCCAGGGCGAACTGGTTGTGGAAGCCGCGCTTGGGGATGCGGCGGACCAAAGGCATCTGGCCGCCTTCGAACACGCTCAAGGCATTGTAGCCCGGACGCGAGCGCTGCCCCTTGTGGCCTCTACCGGCGGTCTTGCCCAGGCCCGAACCGATCCCGCGGCCCAGCCGCTTGCGCGACTTGTTGCAATGGACCTCTTTATTGACTTCGTTCAAATTCATGACAGCGATACTCCCCGCAGCCGCTCGACTTCCGATTGCGTACGGAGCTGCTGCAACGCCTCGATGGCGGCCTTGGCCAGGTTGTGTGGGTTGTTCGAGCCGTAGCTCTTGGTGAGGATGTCGTGGATGCCGGCGGCCTCGCAGACGGCCCGCACGGCTGAGCCGGCAATCACGCCCGTGCCCGGCGCGGCGGGGATCAGCTTGACGCTGGAGGCGCCGAAGCACCCCACCACGGCGTGCGGGATCGACGTGCCCTGCAGGGCGATGGCCGCCATTTTCCGCGTGCCGTCCTTGGCGGCCTTTTCCACCGCCGGCGGCACCTCGTTGGCCTTGCCGTAGCCCCAGCCCACCTTGCCGTGGCCGTCGCCCACCACGACCAAGGCCGTGAAGCTGAAACGGCGACCGCCCTTGACCACGGCCGCGCAACGCCGGATCTTGACGACCTTCTCGATCGGTTTATCGCGAGATTCTGATTCGGTTGACATAACTGGTCTGCTTCTTTGTGCTTTTCGTTGCGGCCATTAAAACTTCGAACCGGCCTCCCGGGGTGGCATGCCTTTCACGCCGGGCGCCACGTACTCGTGATCGGCGGGTAGGCAGGCGCCTTACGGTCGCTAAAACTTCAAACCGGCCTCCCGGGCAGCCTGGGCCAAGGCGGCCACGCGCCCGTGAAACTTGTAATCGCGGCGGTCGAACACCACCTCTTGCACGCCCGCCTCCAAGGCCCGTTGGGCCAGGGCCTTGCCCACCGCCGCAGCGGCAGTCTTGTTGCCGCCGTAGCGCAGCTCCTGGCGGAGCGCCTGGTCGCGGCTGCTGGCCGCCACCAAGGTCTTGCCCGCGCCGTCGTCGATGATCTGGGCGTAGATGTTCTGGTGGCTGCGGAAGATCGCCAGGCGGGGCCGGACGGTATCGCGCTTCAGGCGGTTGCGGACACGGACCGCCCGCCGTTCGCGCTGTCGTAGGATTTGTCGTTGATGTTGCACGGCTACACTCGCTTTCTTACTTCACCATGGCCTTGCCCTGCTTGCGGCGGACCGCCTCGCCCAGGTAGCGGATGCCCTTGCCCTTGTAAGGCTCGGGTTTCCGCAGGGCGCGGGTCGATGCGGCAAACTCGCCGACCAATTGCTTGTCGATCCCCTGGATCACGATGTGCTGCTGGTCGGGACAGGCCACCTTGAGGCCGGCGGGGATGGGCACCTGGATCTCGTTAGCCAGACCGACGCGAAGCTGCAGCACCTGCCCCTGGATGGCGGCGATATAACCGACGCCCACCAACTCCAATCGCTTCTCGTAGCCCTGGGTCACGCCCACCATCATGTTTTGCAGCACGGCGCGGGTCAGGCCGTGCAAGGCACGGGCCAAGCGCTCGTCGCTGCCGCGCGAGACCGTCAAGGCTTTGGCGGCCGCATCGTGCTCCACCTTGACCTCCGGGCGGAACTCCCACTGGAGCTTGCCCTTGGGGCCTTCCACGGAGACCACGCGGCCGTCGACGGCGACCTTCACGCCGGGCGGCACTACAACAGGTTTCTTTCCAATCCGAGACATGACGTTCTGCCTTTGAGGGTTTCTACCAAATCTCGCACAGCACTTCGCCGCCGAGCTTGCGCTGCCGCGCTTCGCGGTCGCTGATCACGCCCCGGCTGGTGCTGATGACCGAGATCCCCAATCCACCGAGGATGGGTTTCAGTTGGGTCGAACCGCTGTACACGCGGCGGCCCGGCTTGCTGATGCGGCGGATCGTGCGGATCACGCGCTCGCCGTTGGGGCCGTACTTCAAGTGCAGGCGGAGTTGCTTGGCGGGCTCCATGGGAACTTCCTCCCAATCCCAGATGTAGCCTTCGCGTTTCAAAACCTCGGCGAGTCCGCGCTTCACCTTGGAGAGCGGCAGATCGACGTGCGGCCTTTCGACGCGCACCGCATTGCGGATGCGAGTCAACATGTCGGCGATGGGGTCGGTCATCATAAGTACGGGGTTCCTCTTTTACCAGCTCGCCTTGCGGACGCCGGGGATCGCTCCCTCGTCCGCCAGGTTGCGAAAGCAGATCCGACAAATTCCAAACTTCCGGTAAACGGCCCGCGGCCGGCCGCAAAGCCGGCAGCGCCGCACCAGACGCGTGGAAAACTTCGGCGGCCGCAGGGCCATTGCCCTCTTCGATTTACTTGCCATGCACTTGCAATTCCTATAAAAAGTAGGTTTCGATTACGCCTGCCGCAGGGGCACGCCCATGGCCCGCAGCAACTCGCGCGACTCACCATCGTCGCCGCAGTTGGTCACCAGGGTCACGTGCATGCCTTGGACGTTCGTGTACTTGTCCGGGTTCAACTCGGGGAAGACTAATTGCTCGGTCAGGCCCAGGCTGTAATTGCCGTTGCCGTCAAAGCCCTCGGGGTTCAAACCGCGGAAGTCGCGGACACGGGGCAGGGCCAGCGAGACCAAGCGGTCGAGAAACTCGTACATCCGCTTGCCGCGCAAGGTCACCTTGCAACCCACGGCCTGCCCTTCGCGAAGCTTGAAGCCGGCGACGGAGAGGCGGGCCCGCGTCACTACCGGCTTTTGCCCGGCGATGGTCTTCATGGCCTCGACGGCCTCTTCGATAAACTTCTTTTCCGTGATCGCTCGGCCAACGCCCATGTTGATCACGATCTTCCTCAGTCGCGGCAGCGAGAGGATGTTGGTCCGCCCGAACTTAGCCAAAAGGGCGGGAACGATTTCCTTGAAATACCGCTCCATCATCCGGGGCGTAGGGACCTTCTTGGACGTCTTGGTCTCGCCTGCGTCCGGCTTGCCCTTCTTGCCGCCACCGTCGCCCTTTTTCTCGCCGCCGTCTTTCTTCTTCGCGCCGCCGTCGCTCTTCTTGCCGCCGCCGTCGCTCTTTTTCGCGCCGTCGCTCTTCTTTGCGCCGCTACCGGCGGGGGCATCTTGGTCTTTTTCCGCGCTCATGTCAGTAAATCCGAAACTCAAAATACGAAATCTGGGATCAGCCCTTACTGCGGGTTGCCTTGGACGGCGAGATCACACCCGCCGCCGCCCCGCACTTCTTGCAAAAACGCTCCTTCGCGCCGTCGGCCACGACACGGGCGCCGACGCGTGTCGGCTTGCCGCAGGCCTGGCACAACAGGGCGACGTTGCACTGCGGCACGGGCATCTCCACCGAGAGCCGGCCACCCTGCGGATTCCGCTGGCTGCGCTTGACGTGACGGTAGACCCGATTCACGCCTTCCACGACCACGCGACCGGCGCCTTGGCCTTCCTTGTCGCGGATCACGCGCAACACCTTGCCGCGCGAGCCCCGGTCCTCACCACGAATCATCACAACCGTATCGTTCTTTCGAATCCACATGTCAGACCACCTCGGCGGCGAGGCTCACAATTTTCATGAAGTTACGTTCCCGCAGTTCCCGGGCGACCGCGCCGAAAATGCGCGTTCCCCGGGGATTTTGATCGTTATCGACAATCACGGCCGCGTTGCTGTCGAAGCGCACGTAGCTGCCGTCCTCGCGACGGGTCGGCTGCTTGCAGCGGACGATCACCGCCCGCACGACCGCGCCCTTCTTGAAATCGCTGCCCGCGATCACGCCCTTGACGCTGCAGACGACCACGTCGCCAATCCGCGCCCAGCGTTTGCGGCTCCCGCCCAGGACCTTGATGCAATACAATTCCTTGGCGCCGGTGTTGTCGGCCACGTCGAGCCGCGTTTGCATTTGAATCATGGTTTTCTCGTCCCATCCGCTCTTGGATTACCCGTGAAGCCCTCAAAACTCACTTCGATAACGGGTCCGCAATGCTATGTCTTGGCGTTCTCGCAGTTACTGAAATAAGTTCCCGGCAGGAAAGGCCCCTTTGCCAAACGACTCCGCTACACGACCTTGTCCGCTTCTACCGCCGGTCCAGCCGCCTCGGCGCCCGGCGCGGCCGGAAGGCCTGTTTGGCTTTTCACTACCACGCGCAACAAGCGCCAACGCTTGGTCCGCGACAGCGGCCGCGATTCCTCGATTTCCACCAGGTCGCCCGCATGCGAGACGTTTTCCTCGTCGTGCGCCGTGCAGACCGTGCGGCGGCGGAGGATCTTGCCGTAGCGCGGATGCCGCACCAGGCGCGTCACCTCGACGCGCCGCGTCTTGGCCGCCTTGTCGCGGGTCACAATCCCGGTCACAACTCTCTTAGGCATGGCTTATTTCCAAAAACTGAATTGGGTACTGTGGTTCTAGGTTCCGCTGGGGGCCGCGGCCGCCTGCGCCGCGGCCGCCTTGAGTTGCCGCTGCCGCTGCTCGGTCTGGATTCGTGCGATCAACAGCCGGTTCTTCTTCAACTCGCTGGGCGTGTCCAAACGCTCGGTCTGACTCTGGATCCGCAAGCGGAACAAGTGCTCCGTCGTGTCCTTCACGAGCAACCGCAGTTGCTCGTCGCTCATGTCTCGTAGTTCGCTGTTCTTGGCCATGGTAGTTTGTAGTACTTAGTTCTTAGTACTCAGTACTCAGTACTTAGTGCCTATGCTTAGTGACGATCTCTAAGTTCTAAGCTCTAAGTTCTAAGCTCTAAGTTCCTCCCGTTACATCGGCCTGCGCCGCAAAAACCGCACCTTGACCGGCATCTTGTGGGCCAGCCGCGCCATGCACATCCGCGCGGCTTCCTCGCTGATCCCGCCGATCTCATACAACACCGTTCCCGGTTTGACCACCGCGGCCCAGTACTCCGGTTCGCCCTTGCCCTTGCCCATGCGCGTTTCCAAGGGAATGGAGGTGATGGGCTTGTGGGGGAAGACGCGAATGTACAGCCGCCCCTCGGCGCGCAGATACTGCTGGGCGGCGATACGGCCGGCCTCCAAGGTCTGCGCGCTAATCCAACCGCCCTGCAGGGCCTGCAGGCCGAAATCGCCGTGGACGACGCGGTTGCCACGAGTGGCCTCACCTCTTATACGTCTTCTTTGGCTTTTTCGGTGCTTCACCCGTTTTGGCATTAGGGCCATTGATCTCGTCCTCGCTATAAATGCCTAAGTTGATCCAAACTTGTATGCCGATGTGTCCCTGGGCGATCATCGCCTCGGCGAAACCGTAGTCGATGTTCGCCCGCAGGGTGGAAAGGGGCATCGAGCCGGCGATCTGTTTCTCGCGGCGCGACATTTCCGCCCCGCCCAACCGCCCGGAAAGCTGAATCTTGATCCCCTTGGCACCGGCCTCCATGGTGGTTTCCATGGCTCGTTTCATCGTACGGCGGAAGGCGGACCGCTTGACCAACTGCTCGCCGATGTCCTCGGCGACAAGCTGCGCGACCAACTCCGGCCGGTTCAGTTCTTCAATCTTGATGTTGATGCGGCGACCGGTCTTGTCCTGGAGTTCCTTCTGCAACTCCTCGACGCGCTCGCCCTTGCGGCCGATCAACACACCCGGCCGGGCCGAGAACAAGATCACCTTGACCTCGTCCCGCGTCCGCTCGATTTCAATCTTGGCGATCGAAGGGTAGATCGCCTTGCCGAACTTGTCTTTGCGATTCTTGACGAAATCGCGGATCTTCTGGTCCTCGATCAGCAGGTCGGCATATTCCTGCTTGGAAGCATACCAGCGGCTCTTCCAGCCGATCATGATCCCCGTGCGAAAACAAATGGGATTGACTTTCTGACCCATAGCTTACCAATCATTATTCCACCGACGCGGAGCCAGTGGGGATTTTCCTGGTTGACTTACTCTAGTTCGATCCTAATGTGCGACATCCGCTTCTTGATGATCGAGGCCATGCCGCGCGATTTGGGCTGCATGCGTTTGAACATCGGGCCGCCATCGACGCGGGCATCGATGACGATCAGGTGGTGCAGGTCGGCGGCCCGGCGGTCCTCGGCGTTGGCCAAGGCGCTTTGCAGCACCTTCTCCAGCAGCCGCGCGCCGCGATGCGGCTGAAACTTGAGGATCTCCAGGGCCTCGTCGGCAAACTTCCCGCGGATCAAGTCGGCCAAGGGCCGCACCTTGCGGGGGCTGATCTTCGCGTAGCGATGCGTTGCTTCGTATGCCATACTACTTCTTGCCTCCCTTGCCGCCGTGCCCGCGGAAGGTCCGCGTCGGGGCAAATTCGCCCAGGCGGTGACCGACCATTTCCTCGGTGACAAACACCTTGATGTGGAGCTTGCCGTTATGCACCATGAACGTGTGGCCGACGAACTCGGGAATGATCGTACACGCCCTGGACCAGGTCTTGATCGGGTCCTTCACGCCGGCCAGGTTCATCTTCTCCACCTTGGCGTACACCTTGGGATGGACGAACGGACCTTTTTTTAGCGATCTGCTCATAGCTTATCAATCATGGTTCCATCGACCCGGAGTACCGGGTACCCCGCGGGGTCGGTGGGGACACTTGCCTGGACTTCCTTATTTGATCTTCAACTGGCCGTAGCGACGCGACTTGCGGCGGCGGACAATGGCCTTGTTCGAGGGCTTGCGACGCTTGCGGGTGGAACCGCCCTTGGCCAGCACGCCCGTGGGACTGACCGGATGCCGACCGCCCTTGGTGCGGCCTTCACCGCCACCGTGCGGGTGGTCGATCGGATTCATCGCCGTGCCGCGGTTATGCGGCTTGCGCCCCATCCACCGTTTGCGGCCGGCCTTGCCCAGCACGATGTTCATGTTGTCGGCGTTGCTGAGCGAGCCGATGGTCGCCCGGCAGGTTGCCGGCACGCGGCGGATTTCGCCGCTGGGCAGGTTAATCTGGGCCCAGTCGGCATCGCGGGCGGCCAGTGTAGCGCCCACGCCCGCCGAGCGGCAGAGCACACCACCGCGCCCAGGCTGCATTTCAATGTTATGGACCGTCATGCCGGTGGGAATCTTCCCCAAGGGCAGGCAGTTTCCCACGGAGGCCGGCGCGTCCAGACCGCTTTGCACCCTATCGCCAGCCTTCAGGCCGATGGGGGCCAGAATGTAGCGCTTCTCGCCGTCGACATAGTGCAACAGGGCAATGCGGGCCGTGCGGTTGGGGTCGTACTGGATGGAATCGACCTTGGCCGGCACACCATCCTTGTCGCGACGGAAATCGATAATGCGATAATCGCGCTTGTGCCCGCCCCCGCGAAAGCGGGCGGTGGTCTTGCCCTGGTTGTTGCGGCCGCCGGTCCGCCGCTTAGGACGCAGCAGGCTCTTCTCCGGCTTCGCGCCCGGCGTCAACTCGGCAAAATCGCTCACGGTCGCCCCGCGGCGCCCGGGAGAAGTCGGATTGTAACGTCGAATGCCCATAATAGTCTCGGTTGCTGTCGTTTAGAAGAAGCTGATCCGATCTTCCTTGTCCAAAGTGACGATGGCCTTCTTCCATGCCTTGGTAACGCTCAAACGCATCTTCGTGCGACGGGGCTTGCCCTTGCGGTTCTGCGTGCGGATCGCCGTCACCTTCACGTCGAACAACTCTTCCACCGCGCGGCGGATGTCGTCCTTGCCGGCCAACCGATTGACCTCGAAGGCATAGGCGTTGTTGCGCTCCGCCTTGTGCATGCCTTTCTCGGTCACCAGCGGCCGGATGATGATCTGGTGCGGCGCCAGGCCCAAATTGTGTCGTTCGATTTCGGCTGCCATGTCAGTACTCAGTACACAGTATTCAGTAAGCCTCAGTCAGGCCAGCCTACGACGGCCGCCGTCCCATGTTCTCTCTCAGCCCGCCTCGCCGCTGCCGGCCGGCTTCTCAGCCGCCGCGGCAACTTGCTCCTCGGGCACCTTTCCATTAACCGCCTTCTTATCGGCCGACTTGTCGCGAATGGCGTCCAATGCGGACGTGGTCATCAACAAGCGGCGGGGCCGCAAGACGTTCAAGGCATTCAACTCGCTGACCGGCAACACGGCCACGTCGGCCAGGTTGCGGACGCTCAAGTAGACGTTCGTGTCGTAACCCGGCAGGGCCACCAGCACGCTGGTATGATTGAGCTTCAGGGCCTTGAGGATCGCGGCGACCTCGCGGGTCTTCGGCTGCGCGAAGGCAAGCTGATCGACAAGGGTCACTTCGTTGTCGGCAATCCGCGCGGCCAGCGCCATGCGGGTGGCCAACTGCAAGGCCTTCTTCGTCAGGCGGTACGACCAGTCGCGGGGCCGCAGGGCGTGGATGTGTCCGCCGCCCCGGCGGATACCGCTGCGGCGCGATCCTGCGCGGGCGTTGCCCGTGCCCTTCTGCCGGTACATCTTCTTGGTCGTGCCGGTCACGTCGCTACGGTTCTTCGTCCGCACCGTGCCCAGGCGGAGATTGTTCTGATACATCACCACGGCATCGTGGATCAATTGCTTGCTGATCCGCGGGGCGATCTGGGCGGGATCGATCTCGTATTTCCCGACCTCAGCGCCGGTCCGATCATGTATTGCCAGTGTTGCCATATCTTCTTCCTTCTGTATGCGGCACACTCCGTGTGCCGCGTACGATCGGCACACGGAGTGTGCCGCATACGTTGTCTACTTCTTCGTTCCCGGGCCTACCTTGTTGCTCTGACGGATGACCACATAACCGCCGTTCGGTCCCGGAATCGCGCCGCGCACCAGGATCAGGTTGTTTTCCGAATCCAAGCGGGCCACCAGGAGGTTGCGGGCGGTGACGTTTTCCACGCCGTAATGGCCGGCCATGCGGTGGCCTTTGAAAACGTGGTGCGGGTCGGTGTTCATGCCGATGGAACCGACGTGACGGTGTACTTTCTTCACGCCGTGCGTGGCCCGCTGGCCGGCGAAATTGTGCCGTTTCATGGCGCCCGTGGTGCCGCGGCCCTTGGTGATGCCGGAAACGTCAACTGCCTTGACGTTGGCGAAGACGTCGACCTTGAGTTCCTGGCCGACCTGCAGGCCCTCGATGGCCGTGCGGAATTCGCGAATGAACCGCTTGGGTTCGGTGTCGGGCTTGGCCACCGGCTGAACGCCAGTGGCGGCACGCTGTTTCTGACGTTTGCTATCGAGACGGGCGACGTGGCCGCGTTGGCTGCGGCTGGCCAGGCGACGGGGCTTGTCCAGGAATCCGAGTTGGACCGCTTCGTAACCGTCGCGGTCGGCCGTCTTCACCTGGAGGACATGGCACGGCCCCGCTTGGATCACGGTAACCGGAATTACGCGTCCCGCGGGGTCAAAAACTTGCGTCATCCCGACCTTGCGGCCGAGTAGTCCTACTGCCATCGTACTAGCCCTTATTCACGTCGCTTTTTGGGAGGATCCGGCATGCGCCGGTTTACCCATAGAGCTTCCGTTGCATAACGTGCCTGAATATGGTTTATTGCCAGGAAACCACGCCGAGCGGCTTCCCTGGAAAAATCTCTCTATTTTCGGCTTGTGGCCTTGATCTTGATATCGACACCGGCCGGCAAGCTGAGCTTATTGAGCGACTCGATCGTCTTGGCCGTGGCCTGCATGATGTCGATCAGCCGCTTATGGGTGCGGATCTCGAATTGCTGGCGGGCCTTCTTGTCGATGTGCGGGCTCGACAAGACGGTATAACGCTCGATACGCGTCGGCAAGGGAATCGGCCCATGAACCACGGACCCAGTTCGTTTCGCCGTATCGACGATTTCCATTGCGCTTTGATCCAGGATTGCGTGGTCATACGCTTCCATGCGGATCCGGATAATTTCGGTAGTATGTCCGGCCAAGGATAACCTCCGGCGAGTCGATTCCCAACTTGTCAATCAGCAACGCACAACGCATCCGTCGCTCGCAGGCAACACCCGCTGCCACGAGCGGAAACCATCAATCATACAGATTCGGAAAATCGCCGTCAACGGCCCTCGAAAGAAAAATCTTGGTTCCCAAAGAGCGATTTTGGCCGCGGATGCAATAGCCTCTACATATCGGCTAGATTACCAAGGGGGCTTGAAGGGGCGGGTCACACCAAGGTTGCGATACCAATCTGATGGGTGGTTTTTGCCCGAACTGGCCCAAAACGAGATTTTCTGCGATTTCATAGGCGTTTTCCACCGCTGATAGCCTAAATCTATTTCACTGTAATGGTGGTAGTTCTATTTATCATTATTGAAGAAATGCCGAGAAAACATGTGAGTTTAATTTTTCGGGTGAGATGCGTTTAAGCGACAGAGGGAGGGCAAGAACGGGCAAGTTTCCGTGTTTTGTGTTTAACATCTTGCAATTCTCTCCCTGCTCTTCCTGACTGCTGAAAAAGTCTCCTCCTATCGCGACGGCTAGTGCTCCGTACTGAGTACCGAGTACTGAGTACCGAGTACTCAGTACTACGTCTTGTGCCCAGTCGCCGTTCTTCAGCAGTCCCTTTTCGGCGCGGCGTCAAGGGGCAAAAACCGACCTTATCGCTCATCACCCGTAATTATCAATAAATATGGAATACTGTCAAGAGGCGGGAACGTTTATTTTTGCGGCGCATCGGTCCCAAGCGGGCGTGACTGCCACAAGCGGCTTCCCGGCAAGCGGTTACGGCGATTGGACGTCCAGCGACGTATCGAGTTCCTTTATCTCTAGCGCCTCACCGCATCAGTTGCAGGTTAGGCAACGACAGAGACGCCACCAATTTTCGATCTCGACCAAATCCTTCCGCAATGCCTCGCGCAGCTCGGGATATTTCGGGCTGAAACCCAAGGGAGATACAAACGCCCGCCTGCGGAACATGTGCGCCCAGAATGGGAAACCGCCTGAGCTAAATACGGTACGTAATTCCTCGGACAGCGATACCGGCCCGCGACCGCCATCGTACAAGACGGGATCGACGGATTGATCGGGCAGCCAAACGCCCTTTGGTTCGCAATTGAATGCAAAGGTACCGAGTGGCAGGAAGTTCTTGCCATCTTCTCGCTTTATCACCCTGCCGGACTGCCTCAGTTCACCTTCGTATCGGATGCAATACGCGATTTCCGGAAACACTAATGTGACATTTTAGCTGCTAACGGGCTGTTCTGAAAAACGGTGTCAAGCCACTGCACTCCAAAGGCGCGGACTACGCCTCACCCCATAAAACTATCCAGCACGTCTTGCGGTGCGGGGCCGTAGCTGGCCGGCTCCATCGTGCAGGTGGCGCGGCCCTGGCTCAAGCCGCGCATGGCGTTGGAATAGCCGAACAGACTCGCCAGGGGCGCGCGGGCCTCGATCACCGTGCCGTTGCCGCGGTTCTGCGTGTGCGTGATCATCGCCCGTCGCTGCTGCAGGTCGCTGACAATATCGCCCAGGTTCTCGTCGGGCACCGTGACCTCGATCTTCATGATCGGTTCCAAGAGCACGATGCCCGCCTCGCGCAAGCCCTTGTTGAAGGCGTCGGCGGCGGCCAGGCGAAAGGCCAATTCGCTGGATTCCGTCTCGTGCGTCTGGCCGCCCAGGACGGTCATCTTCACGTGCATCAGCGGAAAACCGAGCATGCCACCCCCGGCGCCCAGCTCCGCCAGAACCTCCATCGCCGCGGTGAGATACTCCGGCAGCAGCGCGGCGGCCACTTCGGGCGTGGGAACGGCAATCGGCGCGGGAATGGCCGGGTTGGGCTCCATGCGGATCGTCAACCGGGCAAAATGCGACTGGCCGGCCATCGTGCGATGACACTCGCCGGTCACCTCGACGGCCTTCTGAATCGACTCGCGATAGCTGACCCGCGGCTTGTGGACGCGGACGTTGAGCTTGAAATCGCGGAGCAGGCGGTGCTGGATGACTTCCAAGTGCAATTCGCCCATGCCGCTAATTAAGGTCTGGCCGGTGTTCTCGTCTTCGCGGGCACGGAAGGTCGGGTCCTGCCGCTTCATCATTTCCAGCACGTCGGCCAGCTTCTTCCGCTCCGTCGAGCTTTCAGGCTCGATGGCCATGGAGATGACCGTCTCCGGGAACTTGATCGATTCCAGCACGATCGGCTCGTGGGGATCGCAGAGCGTGTCGCCGGTGACGGAGTGCCGCAGGCCGATGATGCCGATGATGTCGCCGGCCTCGACCGCCTCGACCTGCTTGCGTTCATCGGCCTGGATCCGCCAGAGTTGCGGCACGTTCTCCTTCTTGTCCTTGGTGGGATTGAGCATGCGGCTGTTGGCCTTCAGCCGGCCAGAATAGACACGGACATAGTGCAAGTCGCCGTGCGAGTCGGCCACGATCTTGAAGACCAGGCCGCAGAAAGGCTCGTCCGGCCGCGGCTTGCGGGCGAGCTTGGCGTCTTTCTTCTTGGGATTCGTGCCTTCGACCGGCGGCATATCCAAGGGGCTGGGCAGATAGGCCCCCACGGCGTCCAGCAGCGGCTGCACGCCCGTCTTGTTCAAGGCCGAACCGCAGAGCACCGGCACGAGCAGATTGTGCAACGTCGCCTCACGGAGCGTCTTGCGGATCAGCGCCTCGGGCACGGGCTGCTCGTTCAGGAGAAGTTCCATCAACTCGTCGTTGCACATCGAGAGCTGATCGAGCATCTGGCCACGCCAAAGCTGGGCGTCGTCCTGCATCTCCGCGGGGATTTCCGACTCGCTGATCGCCGTGCCTTCGGGCGGGCCGAAGCAGAGCATCTTCATGGCGATCAGGTCTACGATGCCGCGGAACGGGTCGCGGACGTGGGCCGGGCCTTGACCCACCGGCAGGATAATGGGCACCGGCTTACAGTTCAGACGCTTATGGATTTCTTCCACGGTGCCGTAGAAATCGGCCCCTTCGCGGTCCATCTTATTGATGAAGGCGATACGTGGCACGCGGTACTTGTCGGCCTGCCGCCAGACCGTCTCGCTTTGGGCCTCGACACCCTCCCGGGCGCTGAACACGACCACGCCGCCGTCCAACACGCGCAGGCTGCGTTCCACCTCGGCCGTGAAATCGACGTGGCCGGGCGTGTCGATCAGGTTGATCGAATAGTCCTTCCAGGGGAAAGTTACACAGGCCGAATAGATGGTGATGCCACGTTCCTGCTCCTCAGAATCGAAGTCGGTGACCGTATTGCCGCGGTCGACGTCGCCCAGCCGGTGCGTAAAGCCACTGTAAAACAACATCCGTTCGGTGACGGTGGTTTTTCCGGCGTCGATATGGGCAATGATGCCGATATTGCGAAGATTCTTGATATCGTGGGACATGGCGGCGGAAACTCGTTGAGGCTAAAGGACTTAATGATAAAGTCCCCCGCCGCCGCGGTCAACCGTAGCAAGTTCGCCCCTTACCGGCAATTCCAGAACCAATACCAATAGTCGTCGATCACGCGACAGTTGGGGTCCCAGGGGTCGAGTTTCAGAAGCGCCAGCGGGAGCCTTGCCTTGTTGCGAAAAATCACCTGGCAGAGAATGCCCTGCATCGAGTCCAACGGAACCCGCGCTGGGTCGCAGAGGTTGGTCGCGATTACCGAGCCGTCCAGCACCAAGGGTTCCATCTCGTCGCAGAGGCTGGCCCGGAAGGGGAACGAAAGGGCTGCGGCGATATATGTGTGGTACGTTCGCAGGGTGTTTTGACGCACCAGCGGCAGCCGGTCCTTCAGGCCCAGACGGAAGACGCAACGGATGCGATCTTCGGCGAGCCGCGAGAACCAATCCTCGTACGGTGATCGTCGCCAGAGTTCCTTGGGAAGGGTCCATTCCCACGTCCGTGAACAACTCTCCACCACATCGGGATTGAACAAAGTCACCATTGCCGCACCTCGTGCTTGAGAAGACATTTTCGTAGCACGGAATTTATTCCGTCCGCATCAATGCTACGCGGCAAACATGGGCGGACGATTAGCGACATGTTAGAAGTTCATTGATGTTCAATTCCAAACTGATTTTGCGACCCCTCCTTTGGTTGAAGGCAATTCTAGCGAATTTTGCGCAACATAGTACGTCGGCATGAATGTAGGATGGCCTTTAGTCCGTCAATGACGGGCTATCGCAAGGCAACTTGCCGTCCCTTACGGTTGTATATATCTAACGCTTGGCCGTGAACATTCCAGGTCGGATTCCCAGATTGGCCCCTTGACACCCTTCCAGCGCTCCCTGAAAATTCACGCACTGTCGGTCTTTTTCAACCCCTCGCCAAAATCTCAAGTAGGTCCACGTTGCCGATCGCGACGGACACGCTTCGTACTTAACGAAAAACCCGAAGTTCTCTGGCGGAACGACACGCAATAGTCCCTCCCGGCAGGAGGGGCCTACCCAATGGAGGATCACCGTCATGACGACCCACTCCCGCCACCCGAAAATCAAGCAAACGAAACACCTCACCTTGCGGGACCGTCTCTCGCGGCTGACCTACGTCCGCGCGTGCCAACTGCTGGGGCCGCAGGGGGCACAGTTGATCCGCGAGGGGTCCAATTATGAGATCGACATCGATCGCGACGTCTACCTTCGCGGCGATCTGTTTCGCGTGAAGTTCCCCGGCGCGACTAGCGGCACGGGCGCTGTGGCCACGATCACCACGATGGCCGCGGCCGGCAATCGCCTGAAGTTCAACTGCACGAAGTGCGAAACGCTCTGTACGCACGTCGGGGCGGCCGTGTCGCTGGTGCTGGAGGAGAAGACGGCCCTCGGTCTGGCCGCTCCGCCCGACGAGAACCGGCCCATCGAACTGCTCAGCGAGAGCGAACTGCTGGAGCACGCGCTGAGCGAACGCCAGGAGAGGGCCAGGAGCGAGAAGTTCCGCGTCACGTCGTCCGACAACAGCAAGCCCTGGACCGACTACACGGTGGCCAGTGCCTTGTCGGGCAAGACCTATCGCCTGGCCCTGCGGGGCGAAGAGCGGGGGCAATCGTATTGCTCATGCCCCGATTTCCGCACCAATACGCTGGGCACGTGCAAGCACGTCCTGCACCTGCTGGACCGCGTACGGCGGCGCTTTCCGGCGGCCCAGCGCAAGAAGCCCTATCGCAACCGGGAAACCTTCGTCCACGTGCTCTACGGCGAGGAGACGACATTGCATCTGCGGCTGCCCGACAAGGCCGATGCGGAGCTAGTCAGCCTTGCCGGCCGGCTGGTAGATCAATCCATCGACGACGTGCGGAAGCTGGTCGTGTTTCTCGGCCAGATGGAGCGACTGGGCCGCAACGTGACCGTCTATCCCGACGCCGAGGAGTTGATCCAGCGGCGACTCTTCCAGCAACGCATGGCAGCGCGGATGGCCGAGATCCGCAGCAACCCCGCGCAGCATCCCTTGCGGACGAAACTGCTCAAGATCCCCTTGCTGCCGTATCAATTGGAAGGGATCGCCTTCGCCGCGGGTACGGGTCGGGTGGTCCTGGCCGACGACATGGGCCTGGGCAAGACCATCCAGGGCGTGGGCGCGGCGGAGATCCTGGCCCGCGAGGCCGGCATCAGCAAAGTGCTGGTAGTGTGTCCAGCGTCGCTGAAGTCGCAATGGCGGAACGAGATCCAGCGTTTTTGCGATCGCAGCGTGCAACTCGTGGTGGGCGGGGCTGCGGAACGCGCGCGGGCCTACGAGAACGAGGCCTTTTTTACTGTCTGCAACTACGAGCAGGTGCTCCGCGACATCCTGGCCGTGGAACGTACGCGCTGGGACCTGATCATCCTGGACGAGGGCCAGCGGATCAAGAACTGGGAATCGAAGACCGCGCGGGTGATCAAGGGGTTGAAGTCGCCCTATGCCCTGGTCCTTAGCGGCACGCCCCTGGAGAACCGTTTGGATGAGCTGTATTCAGTGATGCAGTTTGTGGACGACCGGCGTTTGCCACCGGCCTTCCGCTTCTTCCATCGCCACCGCGTGGTGGACGAGAAGGGCAAGGTATTGGGCTACAAGAACCTCGATCAGCTTCGCGAGCGGCTCCGCGGCGTGTTGCTCCGTCGCACCCGCGACTCCGTCTTGCAGCAACTCCCGCCGCGGACCACCGAACTGGTCCGCATTCCCGCCACCGAGGAGCAGAACGCCCTGCACGCGGCCCACATGCGAATCGTGCAGATGATCACGCGCAAGGCGTTCATCTCGGAGATGGACCTGCTGCGGCTGCAAAAGGCGCTGTTGATGTGCCGCATGTCGGCCAACAGTACCTACCTGGTCGAGAAGAAGAAACCGGGCTATTCCAGCAAGCTGGCCTACCTGGAAGAACTGCTCGACGGCCTCTTCGGCGAGTCCAACCGCAAGGTCTTGATGTTTTCCGAGTGGACGACGATGCTGGACCTCATCGAGCCGCTCTTGGAGGCCCGCAAGTTAGAGTACGTGCGGCTGGACGGCCAGGTGCCGCAGAAGGAGCGGCAGGCGCTGGTGAACCGCTTCCGCGAAGATCCCAACTGCCGACTGTTCATCACGACCAACGCCGGTTCGACGGGCTTGAACCTGCAGGCGGCCAACACCGTGATCAATGTCGATCTGCCTTGGAACCCGGCCGTGCTGGAGCAGCGGATCGCGCGGGCGCATCGCATGGGCCAGCAGCAGCCGGTGCAGGTTTACGTGCTGGTGACCGAAGGGACCATCGAGGAGGGCCTGTTGAACACGCTTTCCGCCAAGCGCGACCTGGCGCTGGCCGCGCTGGATCTCGATTCGGACGTCACGCAAGTGGACCTAGCCACGGGCGTCGACGAGTTGCGGCGGCGGTTGGAAGTGTTGCTAGGCGCGCACCCGGAGGCCCCCGTGGATATGACCAAGAAGGAAGAGGTGGCGGCCGAGATGCAGCCGGCGGCCGAACGTCGCGAGCGCGTGGCGGCGGCCGGCGGCGAGATGCTGGGTGCCGTCTTCAATTTCCTCGGCGAGCTGGTGGCCAAGGACCTTGCTCAACCGCCCGCCGACGGCATCGTCATGCAGGTCCGCGCGCGGCTGGGCGAGTGCGTGGAAGAGGACGCCTCGGGCCGTCCGCGGCTGACGGTCACGCTGCCCGACCGCAGCGCGCTGGACTCGCTGGCACAGACGCTGGCGCGGCTGCTGCTGGCGGGCGGCGATGGCAGCGCAAAGCAATGAACGACAGGGTATTCAACAGCCGCGAAGCGGCGAAATGTAATAGCCCCGGGCATCAGCCCCGGGGCTGGAACGGCAAGTAGTTCGCAGCCGCGAAGCGGCGACACCGGGGGATCTGCGGGTATCGCCGCTTCGCGGCTTTGATGCCGTTTCCTATTCGTTCCTGGGGCTTCCGCCCCAGGCTATTGCATGTCGCTGCTTCGCGGCTGGTAAATCAAAGCCCGGCATGCGGGCTGGGGTTAACCCCTCCATCCCGCTAGACAGTTATCCGATCCAAAGCTAGAGCCCACCCTACAACTCGTATCGCCAATTTCTTTGACGAATTCCAAGCCTGTATCCCATGAAAACACTACGCTACTCCCTCTTTCTCTTCGTAGGCGTTCCCTCTTGGCTGGCGGCCCAATCGCCGGAAGTGCTCGTCACGGTGCATGCCGATAAAACCGCCGGGCGTGTTTCGCCCTACCTGACCGGCGCGTGCCTCGAAGACGTGAACCACGAAGTCTACGGGGGAATCTACAGCCAGATGATCTTCGGCGAGAGTTTCCAGGAACCGCCGACCATCGCCGCGCCCAAGGGCTTCAAGGCCTACGGGGGTTGCTGGCGGGTTCGCGGCGAGGAATTGCTGGCTTCCGGCGCCGCGGGCGATCGGCTCGTCAGCGAATTGCCGGCCTTCGCGGACGGCGAGGTGGGCGTGGAAGTGTTCGTGCCGGACCGCCGTTGCTCGAATGCCGGGCTGATCGTGCGCGTGGAGAAGTCCGGGATGGGAATAGACAACTTCGACGGCTACGAGATTGCGCTCGACGCGGCAGAGCAGAACGTTCGCCTCGGCCGCCACCGGCATAACTGGGAACCGATCAAAGATGTGCCCTGCGAGGTACCCATAGGTCGCTGGGTGCCGCTGGCGGTCAAACTCGACGGCCGTACGATCGAGGTCTTCGTCAACGGCAAGAGTGTTGTCCGGCACGAGGACGACAGCCACGCGCTGCTCTCGGGCACGGTTGGTTTGCGCCAGTTCCAGCTCAACGCACGGTACCGGAAGCTATGGGTAAAGACGGGAAGCGAAAAGCGGATGCTGCCTTTTGAATCCGCCTCCCGTCAGACACGGGAAGTCAGCGGCGCGTGGCAGCCTGTGCAGACCGAGACGGCGACTGGCATGGCTTCCATCGAAACAGAGCGTCCCTTTGTTGGACGGCAATCGCAGCGGCTTGCCTTTACCCAAGGCCGAGGAGTTATTGGCGTGGAAAACCAGGGTCTCAACCGCTGGGGGATGAACTTCATCGCCGGCAAGCCTTACGAAGGCCATGTCTGGGTCCGCGCGTCAAAGATGGCCACGCTGTTCGCATCGTTGGAAAGCCGCGACGGTTCGCAGGCCTATGCTGAGACGCCGCTGGCCGTGGCCGCTGGCGACTGGCAACGTCTGGACTTTACTCTGATACCCAGCGTCTCAGACAAGGCTGGCCGTTTCGCCCTCACGCTCAAGCAACCAGGCGTGGTCGCGCTGGGCTATGCCTTCCTGCAACCGAGCGACTGGGGACGTTTCAAAGGAATGCCGGTCCGGCGGGATGTTGCCGAGGCCCTGGTGGCCCAAGGCATCACCGTCTTGCGTTACGGCGGGTCGATGATCAACCATCCCGAGTACCGCTGGAAAAAGATGATCGGATCGCGCGACCATCGTCCGCCCTGTGCCGGCACCTGGTATCCACATTCGACCAACGGCTGGGGAATCCTCGACTTCCTGGACTTCTGCCGGGCGGCCAGCTTTCTGGCCATCCCGGCCTTGAACATGGACGAGACGCCCCGAGACCTGGCTGACTTTATCCAATACGTCAACGGCCCGGCCGACAGCGATTGGGGCCGCAAACGCGCGGCCAACGGCCATCCTCAGCCCTATAACCTGCACTACGTGGAACTCGGCAACGAGGAACGCGTGGACGAGAACTATTTTCGCAAGTTCAGGGCCCTGGCCGAGGCTGTCTGGGCACAGGACCCGCGGATCACGATCGTCGTAGGGGATTTCGCCTATGGCGAGCCGATTCGCAACGCGCTGAGCTTTCGCGGCGCGGCCTCCGGCATCACCACGTTGGCCGCTCAGCAGAAGATCCTGCGCTTGGCCAAAGAGCACGAGCGCGAAGTCTGGTTCGATCTGCACATCGGTACGGACGGCCCACGGCCCGATTCAACCTTGGCCGGCACGTTCTCCTTCATTGACGCCCTGGAACGGTTGGCCGACGGCGCACGGTTCAAGGTAGCCGTCTTCGAGCTTAACGCCGGCAACCACGCCCAGCGTCGGGCATTGGCCAACGCGCTGGCAATCAACGCCATCGAGCGCGACGGGCGGATCGCGGTGGTCACTTCCGCAAACTGCCTCCAACCCGACGGCCAGAACGACAACGGTTGGGATCAGGGACTGCTGTTCCTCAATCCGTCGCAAGTCTGGCTGCAACCTCCCGGTTACGTTACGCAGATGTACTCCCGCAATTACCTGCCGCGGTTGGCGCCATGCCAGGTGAGTGTCGCGGAAAGTGTGCTGGATGTCAGCGCCACGCTGGGCGACGACGGCAAGACGTTGGTTGTGCGGGCGGTGAATCCGACCGGTAAATCGCTGGCCGCACGACTTCAATTGGCCGGATTCGTCCCCACCAAGCCGGTTGCCCAGGTGACCGAGCTGGCCGGCCCGTTAGCGGCCGTGAACACCGCAGCCAAGCCCGACGCCATCGTTCCCCAACGGCGCGAGTGGAATCACGGCATGAAGCACGGGATTACGAGTTACACGTTTCCGCCCTATTCGGTCACGGTGCTGCGTTGGGAATGACCGGCAGGGAGAACAGCGATGAAAAGCTGGCCAGTAGTGGTCAATCCTGCGTTCCGCTGGGACAAGCCCAGCGCGGACGAGAGGCCGTTTCCCGACTAAATCGACAGACCGCAAGCCGGCAGGGGTCGGCTGCCTAACTCTGCTACGCGGTTACGACAGTCATTGATCCGCCGATCCTAAATTCACCCGATGGGCTGCGGTTGTCGTCTATCCAGCAGTCTCCTCTTTCCTTTTCCCTTCATCGACATTTATTGGCTCGCCGATGTTTTCCCAAGCTCCAAGACCCAGGCCTCCGTCACGTGCCTTTCCACGGTCTCCCGGGCAAGATTGAACCAAGTCCCGCAGAGATCGAGGATGCCGCTGTCGGCCGAGACCACAATCGCGTCGGACTGGATCAAGTTGGCGTCGGGATCATGCACCAATCGCCAGTTCCGCGACCGCCGTTTGCAATGCGGGCAGGGCATCCGCTGCGAAGAGTCGGAGATCGTCAGGATGAGGGCCGCGATGCCTGCGCTGGTCGGGCACGGTTTACCTATTTCCGCTCGTACGTTCCCACTAGTTCGCCCTGGGCGAGCACGTGGTCGTGAAGCTCGGCCACCAGGGCCTTCTTGTCAACGCCCGGCGCCGCGCTCACGGGCTTGTCGAGCGCATAGACCTTGAAGTGGTAATGGTGCGTGCCGTGGCCTTTGGGCGGTAGCGGGCCACGATAGCCCAGATTGTCCTCGGTCCAGGAATTGACGCCCTGCAGGGCGCCAGCGGGCGTTTTCACGGTCTTCCCCCGCGGCACGCCTTCCGGCAGGCTGGCCACGTCGGCGGGGATCTTGTAGAGCACCCAATGGACCCACGTTCCCATGGGCGCGTCGGGATCGTCGCAGATCAAGGCAATTTCTTTGGTGTCTTTGGGAACGTTCGACCAGGCCAAAGGCGGCGAGACGTCGTCGCCCTCGCCCGTATACTTCTTGGGAATCGGCTTGCCCGCCTCGAATGCGCTGCTTGTAACGGTGATTGTCATTGCTTTGCCTCCCTTGGGTTCAATCTTGTCATCCGCCCCGCGGCAACCAGCAGCCGCGAGGCATGCAAACAAAACGAGAAGAAACATCGATCGCATGTCTCACCCCTTCACCACTCCGATGGGCCGCATGCGTGCCACCTTGCTGGCCAGTCCGGCGCGATGCACGACGTCGACCACCAGGCTCACATCTTTATACGCGGCCGGCTGCTCTTCCGCCAGTCCCTTCCAACTCCGACAGCGGGCGATCACGCCTTGCGCGGCCAATTCGCGGTCGATCCGTCGGCCTTGGGCGTGCTGTACCGCGGCCGTGCGGCTCATGACCCGGCCGGCCCCGTGACAGGTCGTGCCGAACGACTGCTCCATGCTGCCCGGCTGACCGACCATCACCCAGCTTGCCCGGCCCATGTCGCCGGGGATGATCACCGGCTGGCCGCAAGCACGATAGGGATCGGGCAATTCCGGGTGCCCGGCCGGGAAGGCCCGCGTGGCCCCCTTGCGATGCACGCAGAGCGTCTTCGTCTGCCCATCAACAGAATGCTCTTCCAGCTTGGCGATATTATGGGCCACGTCGTAGACCAGATTCATCCGCAGCGATTCCCAGGGCTGCTCGAACACTGCGGCGAACGTCTCGCGGGTCTGCCACATCAACAACTGCCGGTTGCCCCAGGCGAAGTTGGCCGCCGCCCGCATGGCGTGGAGATACTTCTGACCCTCGTCGCTATGCACCGGGGCGCAAGCCAACTGCCGATCGGACAGTTCGATGCCATACTTGGCCGGCACTTTGCGGAAGTCCACCAGGGCGTCGTCGCAAACCTGGTAGCCCAATCCCCGCGAGCCGGAATGGATCATCACGCAGACCTGGTCCTTGGCGAGGCCCATCGCCCGCGCGGCCGATTCGTCGCAGATTTCCTCGACTACCTGCACTTCCAGGAAATGGTTTCCGGAGCCGAGCGTGCCGCATTGGTCGTTGCCGCGCTCCAGTGCGCGGGGGCTGACGGCATCGGCATCGGCCCCACGGAGACAGCCCCGGGCCTCGGTATGCTGAATGTCGCCGTCGGTGGCCAGTCCGCGGCCTTGCAGATACTTCACGCCGTCGTTCATCAGCCGCCGCAGTTCTTTGGGGGCGAAGCGATACGGCCCACCCTTGCCCACGCCGGCAGGGATTTCGCGAAATAGAGCGTCCATCAGCGCATTGAGGCGCGGCTGCACGTCGCTAAGCGAGAGGCTCGTGGTCATCAGCCGCACACCGCAATTGATGTCGTAGCCCACGCCGCCCGGCGAGATGACGCCGCCTTCCAGCGGATCGGTCGCACACACGCCGCCGATGCAGAAGCCGTAGCCCCAGTGGATGTCCGGCATGGCTAGGCTGGCCATCTGGATGCCCGGCAGGAAAGCGACGTTGGCCACCTGCTCCGGGGCCTGGTCGTTGCGGATCTGCTCGATCAGTTTGTCATCGGCGAAGATCCGGCCTTCGGTGCGCATGCCGAGTTTGTACGACGGCGGGATCCGCCAGACGCAGGGGGCGATCTGTTCCAAAGGACCGCTGTAACCTTGCTTGCTCATGGGACATTTCCGTGAAGGAGGAAGATCGAATGACGGAGCCGAAATGATGAACAAAATCCGAAATCGGAAGCTCGAAATACGAAATACAAAGGAGGAAGATTCAAAACGGTTTCGAAACTCGTACTCGGTCATTCGCATTTCGCCATTTTCCCAAGGACGCTTCTGTCAGGCAATAGGTTCACGCCTGCTACAAGTTTACGCATCCTGCGGGCCGCGGCAAGCGAGGGGAAGGGACGATAGCTCCCGCTTTGGACGGCAACCAGCTTTCGGGACCGGCAGAATGCGCCAATATACGTGATTTTGCCGCTTGCTGCGGTCCTTCATTGCTGGCTGTTTGGAACATCGTTATACTGGTCATATTGGAATGTTGGTTATGGGGACTTTTCGCGCACACGTCCGACAAAAATTTGAGCAGTTTGTGCTATGGCTGCAAGAAACTGGATAGCGAAGGTTCTGGGTAGCTTTCGGCGCCGCGTGAATAAACAAAGCGAGACCCCGACTGAGCGAAAATTAAAGACTGCGCAAGCAATAACGCGCATTGAGGAAAGGGTTCTCAAGAAACTGGGCGTGCGGCTCGAGGGAAGCGCGACAGACCGATTGGAGGTTTGGATACAGGAATCTCTACGTCCATGCCATCCCAATCTGGAACAGCCTCTACGCGCGGCGATTCAGGCATTCGACACCATTCAGGAGAGAAAGCGTATTTCTCCGGAATTGCTCGACGTCATCGTCGATGCTGCATCAAGTTCAAGTATTCCGTTGTACGAAACCGTGACGGGTTTATTGAGTGAGTTGACCGGGCTGTTCGTGGAAGCCCAGGACGCCCTCTTAGCCATGGCGAACCACTCGTGCAGGCAAGTCCGGTTCAACGCAATCCTCTGCATTGGGGAGTCAACCCCACGTTCCTTGTCGGTACAGATTCTCCGCCAGGGCTTGTATGATAGAAGCGCGAAAGTTCGTGTGAAAGCAGCCGATTGTATTGGACGCATGCGCCTGCGGGAACTCATCCCCGACTTGGAGGAAGCGTCACGAGTTGAGACCAATGCCAAGGCCAAAGCAACGATGGAGTTCGAACTAAAACTCCTTCTGGATGGGTATATTCTGGAGCGAAACTCCGACAGCACCCTCGATCTTACCGTCCGAATAAAGGGTGGCATAGTAGGCCGTCCCGTATCAGAACTGGAACTGAAACAACGAGGCATTGAGGCAATTGTTGCGGATATGATCGGGGAGCCGTCTTAGGAGCACGAACTTGCAATCGGACGAACAACGATGAAACCGACCGTTTACGTGGAAACATCCATTTTCGGATACCTGGCCATGCGGACCAGTGGCCTTTTGCGAATCGCAGCCAACCAGCAGATCACCCGTGACTGGTGGGACAACCATCGCGAGCGTTATGAACTGTTCGTTTCACGTTTTGTCGTGGACGAGTGTTCGGCTGGCGATCCGGTAGCTGCTCAGGAGCGCCTGGTTTTTCTTGCTGGGATTCCGCTCTTGCAAATGTCCGATGCGGTCAACGACCTTTCAAAAACATTCCTCGCACGTGTGCCACTGCCAAAAAAGGCGAGTGTCGATACCCTCCATATTGCCACCGCCGCAACAAACAGCGTAGAATTCTTACTGACGTGGAATTGCAAGCACATCGCAAATCCCGTGCTGAGAAAACATATCGAACGAATATGCCGAGAGGCAGGCTACGACCCACCTATCATATGTACTCCCCCCGAGATAATGGAGCTTTACGATGAGTTCTGACCCAATTGTCGATGAGATCCATGCCATACGCGAGCAAATGGCTGCGCGTTTCAATTATGACATTGATGCGATCGTGAAAGACGCCCAAGCGCGCGACGCAACAGACGATCGTAAAGTTGTCTGCCTCCCGCCGCGCCGTCCCGAAGGCTGGCAAGAGCCCGTTGCCGAACCGACAATCCAGAAATGAGCCGCGCCGCGCCCGTCAGGACCATGGAATGGACCCGAAAAGTGGACAATGATGCATTGGGAATCGCTCAGCTTAGCGTGCGTGATCGCCTGGAACTAATCGAGCAAATCTGGAATAGTCTGCCGGAACAAATCGTACCGCAAGACATTTCCGAGTGGCATCAGGCCGAGTTGGCGAGGCGTCGTGCGATCGCGAGAGTCAGCCCGGACTGGGTAAGCCTTGGAGAGATGTTCTTGGTCCGCTTGAGGCCAACCCATGAGTTGACTCGTGATAGTATGGCCAGACGCCGAAGCGACATTCTGGAGACATAACGATCACTTGCAATCTTCTCCTGGGCGAACTATTCTGAAGTCGCCTCGACTTGGGCTTTGTTTCCCCCCTTCCGCCCTCCCAAGGAACCCCGCCATGCCCCGCACCGTCACCCGCCGCCAGTTCGCTCAAACGTCCGCCGCCCTGGGGATCGGCTATTGGATCGCCGATCGTGCCGCCGCCGAGAGCAAATCGCCCAACGAGCGGGTCGCCTTCGCCTGCATCGGGTTGGAAGGCAAGGGCCACTCCGATTCCGACGACGCCCGCCGCTTGGGCGACGTCGTGGCCGTTTGCGATATTGATATGAATTATCTGTCCGCGGCCCGAAATCGCTTTCCCAAGGCCCGGCAGTTCACGGACTTCCGCAAGCTGCTGGACGAGATGCACAAGAGCATCGACGCCGTGACGGTGAGCACGCCGGACCACATCCACGCCCTGGCCGCCGCCATGGCCATGCGGCACGGCAAACACTGCTTCGTGCAGAAGCCGCTCACGCATTCGCTGCACGAGGCCCGCGTGCTGGCGCAACTCGCCCGCGACAACAAGGTCGCCACGCAGATGGGCAACCAGGGGACCGCCGCCAGCAATCTCCGCCGCGCGGCGGCCTTGATCCGCGCGGGCGTGTTGGGTAACGTCAGCGAGATTCATATCTGGACCAATCGCCCCATCTGGCCGCAGGGCCTCGACCGGCCCTCGCCCGTGCCGCCGCCGGCAGAACTGAACTGGGACCTTTGGCTTGGTCCCGCGCCGCAGCGGCCCTTTGCCCGGCTGACTTCCGGTGGTGCGGTCTATCATCCGTTCGCCTGGCGGGGCTGGTGGGATTTCGGCACCGGGGCCTTGGGCGACATCGCCTGCCACGCGGTGAACATGACGTTTCGCGCGCTGGATCTGCGAGACCCGGCGACCGTGCAGGCCGAGACCTCAGGGCATAACCGCGATAGTTTCCCCGCCTGGTCGATCATCACCTACGAGTTCGCTGCCACGGCTGCACGGCCGGCCCTGAAACTCTGCTGGTACGACGGCGGCAAGCGGCCCAAGGACGAACTCTTCGCGGGCATCGAAGGCCGCGACGGCGGCTGTCTGGTGATCGGCGACAAGGGCAAGATGCTTTCCGCGGGTGGCGGACCCGAGGGCTTTCGGCTCTCCAAGGGCCTTGTGCCGCCCGAGGTCAGCTTCCCCGTATCGCCCGGCCATTTCGAGGAATTCGTCCGCGCCATCCGCGGCGGCGATCCGGCCTGGTCGAATTTCCCCGAGTATGCCGGCCCCTTGACGGAAACCGTGCTCGTCGGCAACCTGGCCGTCTGGGTGGCGAATGCACCCGGCCCCGGCCCGAAACTCGAGTGGGACGCCGTCAATCACCGTGTGAAGAACCACGAGGGATTGGAGCCGTTAATCCGGCGCGAATACCGCAACGGCTACGAACTTTGAAATTTCACTTCATATCCAGCAACTCGAACACCGTCCGCGCGATCGCCTGGGGATCGCGGACGATGGCCAAGGCCAGCCACAACACCAATACGTTGCCGAAGCTCAAGAGCATCACCCCCGCGAGGTTCCAGGACACTTCGACATCCCGCAAGGCCGCGGTCAACTCGGCCTCCAGCCGCGACCAGCCCTGGTAGTCCTGCTTCGGGCCGGAAGAGACCAGCGACACGTTGTGCATCCAGCCGAAACTGTCGAGGTGCAGTTGCACGCCCAGTCCCGGCAGGAAGAGGCAATCGCCGGCCCAGCGGGCCTCGGGATCCATCCGCTCGACCACCTCGGCCAGGATGGGGCGAAGCTGATCGAGCGAGACGTTGTAAATGATCAGCCGCGGCCGCAACGTCAACAGCACCAGGATCAAGCAAACGGCCATCAGCCCGATGAACATCAACCACAGATACTTGGTGCCCGCAGGGCCAAAATGGGCCGCCACGCTCTCGGGGAACAAGAGGGCCATCGGCCCCACGAAGACCAGTCCGGAAACGGCCATCCCCAGCGCAGCCGCATCGCGGCCGCCGGAAACGACCAGCGGCCTCCGTGCCAGGTTAATCGCCCCCAGCAGCAGAAGGTAGATTGCGACCGGCCCGAAGGCCAGACATTGATGAAAGGGTTCCATCGTGTTAGTTTAACACACGGACGCGGGGGCGGGCAGGGGCGGGAGGAGCAGGGAGCGGGAAAATTCGAAGTCCGAATATCGAAATCCGAAACAAATTCAGCCACGGATGGAACACAGATGAAACACGGATGCGCATCCGTGTTTCATCTGTGTTCCATCCGTGGCAAACTCCTTGTTTTTGAATTTGTTTCGGATTTCGATATTCGGACTTCGAATTTCGTCCCTTATGCTGCTTTTTGTTTCCCGCGTTTCTTCCGCGTGTCCTTCCAGCGGCGGTGGACCCACCAGTATTGTTCCGGCGCGGTGCGGATGGACCGCTCCAATTGGCTCGTGTACCACTGGGTCAGGTCGCGGACCGTGCCCACGTCGTCGCGGGCATCGCGGGGATCGGCCATGGCCTCGGTAACCATTTCGAATTGCATCGGCTGGCCCAGTCGCCGGGCGTAGCAGACGGCCACCGGGGCGTCGTGCTCCAGGGCCAGGAGCGAGATTGCCTTGTGGGCCGAGGCCGGCCGGCCAAAGAATTCAACCCAGCAGCCCTTCTCGCCGGCATACTGATCGGCGAGGAAGGCCATCGTGCCGCCGCTGCCCAGCACCTGTTCGATCTGCTCGTAACCGCCGTTCTTGGGGATGAGGTGCTGGCCTGTCGCCGCGCGGAAAGTGGTTAGGTAGTGATCGAGATACGCGTTGTCGAGATTTCGCGCGACCGTGAAGGTGGGGAAACCGAGGATTCCCAAGGCGTAGCCGCCCAGCTCGAAATTGCCGAAATGCCCAGTAACGACGATCACCGGGCGGTCGCTGATCAACTGCCGCATGAGCGGGGCCACGTCGGTGAGCTTGATGTGTTTCCGCCAGTTGGTCTCGTGGATCTTCCGCGGCACGTGGGCCACTTCCAGCACCAACAGGAAGAGGTGTTCCCACATCCGTCGTGCCAGATTTAATCTTGCCTGCGGCGAGAGTTCCGGAAAGGCGTGGGCCAGGTTCTCGTCAACCACCTTGGCCCGCATGTGCAGCACGTCGTTCATCAGCCACGCGCAGCCCCGGGCCAGCTTGCGGCCGGTTTCCAGCGGCAGGGCCTGGGCGATGCAGATCAGGATGCGGACGGCGACGTAGGCGAGGTAGTCGATAATTTTCTTGCGCGACATGACATGCTCCTTCCCTTACAGCAAATCGAAGCCCGGCAAGAACTGCTGAGTGGGCGGATGCACCAGTTCCTCATAACTGCGACGATAGCCTTCACCCAAATGCATCATCACTTCCAGGATCAAGAGATCGGCGCGGGTCATGATGTGCCGGCTGCTGCGGGCGCCCAGGCCGGAAATCATCTCGGCAACCACATCCAGGTGCATCCGCGCGGTCTGCCGGGCGGAGATGCCGGCGGTCACCAGCAGGCCCGCCAGGCGCCGCAACTCGTCGGCCAGGTTGCCGGAACCCATGATTACATAGATCCGCAGCAGTTCGCCGTAATGGGCCATCAGTTCGGGCGGCAAGGCCAGGCAAGGTTCCGCCGCGAGCGGCTTGGCGCAACCGTGCAGCGGTCCGGCACGGAAATCCTCGACCGCCGCCCGCTGTTCCTGCAGGAGCCGCCGGGCTTCGTCCTGTTCGCGTTGCAGGCGCGTCTCTTCGAGCTGGTGGAAACGACGGTTCTCCTGCGCCAAGTGGCGCTGCTGCACCGCCCTGGCGACGACCCAAATCAGGTTCCGCGTGGTGCTGGAGTTGACACAGACGTAGCCGTCGGCGCCCGCTTCGTAGCAGAGTACGGCCATCTCCGGCTCGGGGGCCGCGCCCAGTACGACGATCGGTTCTTCCGCCCCGCCGCTGCGATAGCCTTCGACCAGATCCAGGGCGTCGAGCTCGCCCGGTTCGTGGCTCACGAGGATGGCGTCGAAGGCCTCGTCGCGGAGCTGCTCCATGCCGGCCGCCTCTCCGGCGGCTTCTTCCAGGAGGATCTCCGCCGCGCTGTCGGTGGCGAATGCCTCGGCCAGCCAGGCCCCCGTGCGGCTGGAGGCGGCGATATACAGGACCTTCAGCCGGCCGGGCATGCCGTGGAACAAGGCATCGCCGCCGGGGATCACAGTCTTCTGATCGGGAAGGATGGCCGCCATGCTCGGTCCTCAGGTAAAAACGCAAGGCCAGGACGTGGCCCGAATCATGCGGCCTTGGCCGGAGCGGGCTCCGCTTTCAATTGTTCGAGCACGCGCGAGGCAAAGGCCCCGATGTTCACGCCGCTGGAATGCAAGGCCACGCAGATCCGATCGAGCCGCCGCAAACGGACATCCTGGTCGATGTACGGGTCTTCGCTGTACCAGAGCGCCGGAGGCACGTAGTACGGATGCTCGCGGAGAATCGCCGCTTTGTCGCCGCGGAAGCGGATCTTGTATTCGTCGGGGTTCCGCAGGTAGTCGCCGCCGCCGGTGAGGATCAGCGTGTTGAGGCTTTCGATCGACTGCACGTAGCGCTTGCAGGCCACGATGTTGCGGATCATCTCGTCCACATCTTCCTCGGTCTCGCCGGGCACGCCCAGCACCAGGTTGGCCGCCGTGAAAATGCCCGAGGCGTGGCAGTCGCGGAGGTTCTGGATAACCATGGGGATGGTGTAACCCTTCCTCTGCAATCGGATCGTGTTCTCGGACCAGGCGTCGACGCCGAACCGCAGGTAGCGGAACCCGGCCTCGTGGAGGTGGCGGAAGTACTCGGCTGTACTGTCCTTGTGGATGCGGAGCTGGCCCACGAGTTGGACTTTCATTTCGCGGTGCAGGATCTCCGTGCATAGGTCGTACAGCATCTGGGGATTGCCGTTGACGTCGCTTTCGTTGAAGTGAAAGGTATGCAAGCCGCGGCGGTACATAGTTTCGATCTCGTCGGCGATCTTCGCCGGCGCGCGATTGCGGAAAGGGAATCGCTCCCCGCAGAAGCGGCAGCGGCCCCACTTACAGCCCCGGCTGGCCGTGATCGGCACCAGGTGCTTGCGATCGTAGGTCTGGTAAAGGACCATGTTGTCGGCCCATTGGTAGCGCGGGTAGTCAACCGAATCCAGGTCAGCCAGAAGCGGAGCCGACTCCCAAACGCGCCCCGGCGAGTCAAAACGGGAAAGGATGCCCGGCACGTCCTTCGGCCGCTGCCCCCGCGCCAGGGCGCTGACCAGCGGGCCGATCGTCAGCTCGCCCTCGAAGATCACCATGTAGTCGAAGTCCGGGAAGAGAACTGGCCCTACGTGCGCGTAAACGCAGTCATAGCCGCCCACCACGACGACAACCTCGGGGGTCAGGGCGCGAAGCTCCCGCACGAAGCGCTTGGCCAGCACGCGGTTGCTGGCGTGGACCGAGATGCCCACGGCTTTGACGCCGCTCTTGACGATCTGCTGCAAGAGGTCCGCGATCTCCGGCCAGAAGAAGTCCAGGACGTCTTCGCGCTCCCACTCGGCCGTGTGGATGTTTTCCCAGGGATCGTCTTTCATAACATAGCCGCCCGCGGCGACCAGTGGCCTTCCCCCCAGGATCCGCGCCTGGTGGTAGCGATGGTACATCAACACGTTGACGTCGACGGTCTGGAAGCGGACGCCGGTCTTCAGCAGGACGTTATGCACGTAGCCGATGCCGTTGGGCATCATCGGCTGATAGCGAGGCGGCAGTTCCAGCAGCAGGAAATCCAGGCTGGGTTCAATGGCGATGGTCGGGATATCCAGGGGATAAAGCGGGGGAGGCGGAGTCACCACGGCCCCCTTGATCCTCTGGATGGCCGACTCAGGGATGTGGAGTTTCCGCAGGAAACGCCCCCCCGTCGAGCAAGCACGCTGCCACAGAGATCGATCTCTCATTTTGGGATTCCGGAATGCGCATAAGGCAAGATTTGGCATTTTGACCACGGGCAGTATAGGCCCTGGCGAGAGTTCTTCCAACGCCAATTATGGAAGAACTGTGCTAGCAATGACTGCACGCAGCCTGCTCGCGCAAGTGGCGTTGACCCATTTTTTCCGTTTACCTAGAATGACCACCCTGCCAAAAACACCGTGGTACATTGGACATGCCTAGAATCTCCTTTCTGCTCCCCACGCGGGGCAAGCCCGACCTGGCCGGCAGGTTTCTTCGCAGCCTGCGCGACACGGCCCATTATCCGCAGGAGATCGAAGTCATCCTGGGGGTCGATGCAGACGACCCGCAGAGCCACGCCATCGCCTGCGAAGGTCTGGCCGTCAAGACGCTGATCCTGCCGCCGGGGCTGACCATGGGCGCGCTCAACCATGCCTGCTTCGGGGCCTCGACCGGCCGATACGTGATGCTTATCAACGACGACGTGATCGTGCGCACGGCGGGCTGGGACAGTACGGTTTACGCGACGCTTACCCGTTTCGACGACGATATGGCCATGTTGCACGTCAACGATCTGCTGTTTCGGGAGCGGCTATGCGCGTTTCCCATCCTCTCGCGCAAGGCCTGTCTGGAAATCGGCGTCTGCCCGACCTGCTATCGTCGCTACCGTATCGACGACCACATCGGCGACACCTACCGCCTGCTGGCCTGCTTGGGGCACGAGCGGCGGGTGTTTTTGCCGGACGTGGTCTTCGAACACGAGAATTATACGACCGCCAGCGCCGCCCGGCGGGTCGCCGCGCCGAGCTTTCACTCCGCGGATGGCAAGGTCTACGTATTGGAGCCGGAGACTTTCGCCGCCGACTCGCGCGATTTTGCAGCCCGCTTCGAGGAGCGAAAACGTGACACTTGCAAGCTGGCACGCCTGATCGAAACGCAGGCCCTGGAAAGCCGCCAGGCCGCCTACGAAACGCTGCTGGCCAAGGTCCGCGATCCGTTCTGCCCCGTGCCGGTCTACGGGGCCGGCCCCGCGCCGCTGCGGGCCGGCGAGCCCGTGGAGATCGCCCAAATCGAAGCTTTCCTGGAGAAAACTGCAGCCACGCGGCATGCGTGGGCCAGGAACATCGTAGCGGCAGCCCGCGCGCGGACACAGTTGGCGCGGCAACGCTACGAGCGGCTTCCCCTGCCGGTCCGCCGCCTGTTCGACCCAGCGGTGAACGTGTTGAAGCGGCTCGCCGCGATTCTTGCCCGGCCTCAGCCGATCGAACTGGGCGTCAAATGAGGGACAGCGAGGGGGGAATTTCGCCGATGACGACAATCTTACACAAGGCCAACTCACGACCGGGCACACCGCAAGTGTCGCTCGTGCTCCTGGACTGGGAGTGCCGCGAGCGATTTCATACGTTGGACTGGCTGAATCGGCAAGACGCCCCGCGCGAGGCCTACGAGATTGTCTGGGTCGAGTTGTATAACCGCGTGGCGGCGGAAGCCCTGCGGCAGGCCGACGTAGTGATCACCTGCGGTCAAAAGGGCCTCTATCACAAGCACCAGGGCTACAACATCGGCCTGCTCCACGGCCGCGGCGCGATCACGGTCATCTGCGATAGCGATGCCATTTATCCGCCGGGATTCATCTCCTCCATCCTGGCCGCCTTCCAGGCGCCCGGCGAGGGGGAACTGAAGCCGATGGTGTTGATGTACCATCAGCGGCGCTCGAATCATACGTATCCGGACGACCTCCGCGAGGTCAGCCAACTCCAGCAGTATGAGTGGCGGCCCCTGTTACCCAACGCCGGGGCCTGCGCATGCATGCGGACCGCCGACATCGTGCGTTTTGGCGGGTTCGACGAACACCGTTCGCTGCGGGGCTACCTGTGCGGCCCCTACGAGTTGGGCTGGCGGCTGGTCAATGCGGGGCTGCCCGAGGTATGGCACGACGAATCGATGACGAGCTGGCATTTCCAGCATCCCGAGCCGCTGGGCCTGCAGGGCTGGCTGTTTTCGCGGAAGATGTGGCGCGAGGTGGCCTATCCTCACGTCGACTACCATGCGCTCACAGCGGTCGACGCCTTCTCCTCCGGCCGGCTCCTGCCGCTGCAGGAGAACCCTGAAATCCATCAGCGGCGGATGACCCTGCGGCGGATCGGAACGAAGTTCGAAGAGAAATATGCGGTGCTGACCGGTCCCCAGGGCTTTACGCGCCGACAGCGGTTCCAAATGCACCTGAAGTTGTTGTACGAGGCGCAGATGCGCTCCTTGCGGGCCTTGCGCATGCGGCTGGGTCTCGGCGCCCGGCTGCGGCCGATAGGGCAAGCCGTGCGACGTTGCGTTCCCGGCAGCCCCAACCTGCGCACAGCGGTCCCGCGGCTGCTGCAAACTCTGCGGAATGTGATGGGCGACGCGATTTACCAGCGGCTGCGGGCTCATTGGCACGCCCTGAGAGGACGATAATCGCGGAAGGAAAATACCATGAAAACGACATTGCTCATACCCACGCTCAATGAAATCGACGGCATGCGGGCCATCATGCCGCAGATCCAGCGGGACTGGGTCGACCAGATCCTGATCGTCGACGGTGGATCGACCGACGGCACGGTGGAATACGCCAAGGAGCACGGCTACGAGATTTACATGCAGAAGGAGCCGGGCGTGCGCCAGGCCTACATGACCGTTCTCCCTTATATCCAAGGCGACGTGCTGATCACCTTCAGCCCCGACGGCAATTCCATTCCGCAGCTCATACCGCGGCTGGTGGCGAAGATGAAAGAGGGCTACGACATGGTGATCGCCTCGCGCTACCTGGGGCCCGCCCGCAGCGCGGACGACGACTGGCTCACGGCCTTCGGCAACTGGCTATTCACCAGGACCGTAAACCTCCTGCACGGCGGGCATTACACCGACGTGATGGTGATCCTCCGCGCCTATCGTACGCAACTGATCCACGACTTGGAGCTGGACCTGGACAAGTCGCACCGGACCCAGGAGCGGCTCTTCGGCTGCCGCATCAGTTGGGAGCCCTTGCTTTCGGTCCGCGCCGCCAAGCGCAAGCTGAAGGTGGCGGAGATCCCCGGCGACGAGCCGCCCCGCATCGGCGGGCAGCGGAAGCTCTGCGTCTGGCGGTGGGGGGCCGCCTATTACTCCCAGTTCCTCCGCGAGGCTTTCGTCTGGCGGTAGATGGATAGACCATAGCATGACTCGACGATCAACCCGTCCGCCTTTTGCTCCTTGGCGATCGCTGTTTTCCACGGCCGGACTCGGCCTGTATCTCGTGGCCCTGGTCTTCCCGTTGGTCTTCTGGTACTTCCATTGCACCAGCTTCAACGGCGGCGATGAGGCCGGCTACCTTAGCGCGCTGGACATCGGTTATGCGGAACTCCAGTCCGACGGATTCGCGGCCGTGCCCTTGATTTCCTGCGGAATTCCCGGTTCGCACATCATGCTGGGACCGGAGATGGGGCTACTGCCCATGTTGCTTTGCGGGGGCAAAGTCTTTGTCGCGTATCGCGCCACCCTTTTCTTCTTCTACCTGTTGGTGCTGCTTTACACCTTCTTGAACGTGAAGCTGATCTGCCGCGACAAGGTTCTGGCCGTGTTTGCGACCTGCATCATCGGCTCTGCCCCCTGGCTGGTAAGGCATGCCCAGGTGTTTTTCAACGAGATTTACTGGATTGCCGCCGTCTCGGCCGCCGTCTATCACACGATTCGCTGCGACGGTTGGCAGAGGAAACTGCATGCTCTGGCCGGAGGGCTGGCGATCGGGCTGGCGCTTTGTGTGCGCCCCATGGAGACGTGCATCACCTGTCTTCCGCTGGTTTGCCTGGCCGTTGCACGCTTTCGGCGGGGGGGCATCTGGGAGCCGGCATCCTACGCGGTGGGCGTTGCCGCTACGGCGGCTATCCTGCTGCTGGTGCGGCTGAACGACCGGCACGACACATTAACGCGGATAGGGCGTTATCAGGAAATCGTCGGTGGCTTGTTCGTCTTGGCGCTCATCGATTGGATCGTGGTTCGCAAGCTGCGCGGGTTCAAGCTCTGGACCCTTGGCGCGGTTTTTCTGCCCCTTCTCTTCTGGGTCCCAAGGGTCAAGGCTTACTTCGTCCATGCCCAATCCTGCACGTTCGGGACCGCCATTCACGTCAACTCCGGGGAGATTCCCCATGCCACGCTGCTGGATTTTCTCAAGGATTTCCTCTTGGTTGTCGGCTACGAGAACCTGCTTTTTGTCTTGATCCTGTTGGCGGCGCTGTATGCCGCCCGCAAACTCTCAATGTTCTCCCGGCCATCAAGCGCATCGATACTCACCGGAAGCGCAAGCGAGGGCTCTTCGCCTGCTCTGGAGGCCAGCACCAGGCAGCCCTTTGGCCGGGATGCCAACGGATACCTGTGGATGGCCTTGGCTGCGGCGGCCGGCGTGGCCTTGACCGTCGGCCTGACGATGCTCACGGGCGGATTTGGAGACAGGCGCATTTACCTGGGAACTTACCTGGTGCTGATCTTCGGGCTGGGATGGCTGTTGGCGCAGTTCAGCGCTGGACTGCCGGGCGACCGCCGCTTGTTGTCCGTGGCGCGTCTGCTGGCGGGGAGCTACGCGTTGGTGGCGATTGGCGTGATGCTGAATTGTTATGTCTTGGGGGGCACGAAGCCCTACGGAATGGGCTTTGCGAACAACCCTGACACGACCTATCAGGACGGTGTGGTGCATGCCGTCAACCGCAACGTAGAGAACGACGCCGTGGTTATTCCCATGGGCGTCTCGCCGTATATCAACAAGGACTACGCGGCCCTGCTGGCGCGTCTGGAAAAGAGCCGCCAGAACTGGATTGTCGACAACCGCCTCGTGGACGCCAAGGATGTGGACGATGCGTTTGGCTGTTTGTCGACTTTCCGCCGGGGGGAATATCTTGTCGCCGACATGGGCACCATTCCCGATCCGCCCACGCACAAAGTCTATCACGCCTTGATCTGCCGCATTGTGGATTCCTACCGGCAGGCCGTTGCCGCGAAGCGGGAGGTGGCTGGAAAGACGTTCGCCGTCAAGGATCGGACCTACCTGCTCATCAGGGCCCAGGATGTGGTTGCCATGACGGCTGGGCAATCGGCGGTGCGATGAATCAGAACTCCTAACACAACCGGACTACCACCAGTAATGTCAGCGGCCAAAGCGGGTTGTGTTAGGAGTTCTCAGGTTATTTCATGGGGAATCCTTGTTGGATGTTGACCACTCCTGCCGAAGGCCCAGCAATGCTTGCCACAAGTCAGAACCTCGGTTGCCTGCTCTGCGGACCGGATGCGGCATTCCGCGTCAAGTATGCCGAGCGCCTGCCTGCGGCCGGCGTCGACTTTGCCGCCCGGCGGACCCCCTGCCGCATCCACTTCCGCATCGTCGAGTGTACGGGCTGCGGGCTGACCTATTCGAACCCCATCTATCCGCCCGACGAGATCCTGCAGCTCTATCGTGCGGCGCGCTACATCCTTGAGCCGCAGTTGGACAACATGCTGAAGGACTACGTGCGGCAGTTTCAGCAGGCGCTGCCGCTGGCGCCCTCCCGGCGGCGATTGCTGGAGATCGGCTGCGCTAGCGGCTTTTTCCTCAAGGCGGCGAGGGCCGCCGGATTCGAGGAGGTCGTGGGCGTCGAACCCGGGCGGCAAGCGGTGGAAAACGCCGCGGCGGACATTCGCGGCGCGATTGTCAACGACGTCTTCCGCGGCGAACAGTTCGAGCCGGAAAGCTTCGATTGCGTTTGTCTCTTCCAGGTCTTGGACCATCTGCTGGATCCGCTGGACTTGGTGCGGAACGTGTTTCGCGTTCTCCGGCCGGGCGGTGTCCTCCTGGCCGTCAACCACAATATCCGCTCCTGGTTTGCGCGGGCTCTGGGCGAGCGCTGCCCGATGTACGACGTGGAGCACATCTATCTTTTCAATCCGGCAACGATTTCAGGGCTGTTGACGCGTTGCGGGTTCCAGGTGAAGTGCGCCCGCGGAATTGCCACCTCCTACACCTGCCAGTACGCCTTGAAGATGTTCCCGCTGCCGAGTTGGCTCCGCGCGGCCGCCGGCGGATTGATTTCGATCTGCGGCCTGAACAACCGCTCCGTTTCCTTCCCCGGAGGAAACATGGTCGCCGTCGGGATGAAGCCCGTCATCCCCGGCTAGACCAGAATAAGCGGAGACGCCCACAGAGCGCGGAGGCGGCCGGTTTCAGAATCGCGCGCAGCCCGTGCCGCTTCAACATGGGAACAATCCGCCACCAGCATGAATAGATGCGCCGCAGCCCCTCCTGTTGCAGTCGCAGCAGTTCGGCGGGAGCAAGTCCGTTGACTTCCATCGTCGCGGAGCCGTAGCGCTGGTAGCGGGAGAAATCGTGGGTGAGCAGTTTCAAGCCGTGCTCGCCTTTCTCGGCCATTTCGAAGAGTTCCGTTCCCGGGTAGGGGACGGCGATGCCGTACGTGGCGTGCTGGATGTCGCGGGAGTGGCAGAGGAATTCGACCGTCCTTTCCGCGCTTTCACGCGTCTCTCCCGGGAGCCCGAGCATCACCGAGTTGATAGTCTCGATGCCAAGTTGATTGTTGATGCGATTGGATTCGACGTAGCTTTCCAGGGGCACTTCTTTCCTGATAATCTTGCGGATTGCCGGATCGGCCGTTTCCAGGCCGAAACTGATGCGGATCAGGCCGCACTCCACCAGGCGAGCCGCCAGCTCACGGTCCCAGAGGTTTGCGCGCGTGCCGCCCTCGAAGGTGAAATCCAGGCCCCGCCGCTGGATGCCGTCGCACAAAGCCAGCACGAAGTCCCGCTGGGCCGTCAACGTGTCGTCGACGAAATTGACGTGCCGTATCCCCATCTCCTCGACGACCAACTCCAACTCCCCCAGGACGTTCTCGAGGCTGCGCCTCCGCGGTTTTTTGCCGTACAGCTCGTTGGCGCAGAAGACGCAGCGGTAGGGGCAGCCCCGGCTCATCTGCAAGGAGGTGTACTGCTTCTTGCCGCGCAAGGTGCCGACGACGTATTTCTCGTTAGGCAGCAGATGGCGGGCAGGGTAGGGGGCCTCGTCCAGGTTCTCCAGGCGCGGCGCATCGCCGCGGTAGATCACTTCGCCGCCGCGGCGGTGGGCGATGCCCGGAACGTCGATGGACCGCTCGCCCAGGGCAAAGCGGCGGAGAAACTCGGGAAACGAACGCTCGCACTCCCCGATGACCAGGTAATCGAAGCTGGGCAGAAAGGCTTTCTCCCGCAAGATCGTCGCATGCGTGCCGCCCACGATGACCGGGATGTCCCACTGCCGCTTGAACTCCTCGGCGGCGGCTGTAGCCGCGTGAAAGAAGGGTGTCGTGGCCGTCAACCCGATAAGATCGGGGCTGAAGGCCGCGATCCTTCGCACAAGTTCCGGCAGATCCAGGCTTTCAGCCTCCCCGTCCAAGAGCTGCACCTCCCAGCCCCAGCGCTCGGCCAATGCGCCTACCAGCGCCAGGTTCAAGGGCGGGAACGTGGATGCCGATTTGGCGACTTTCTGAAATTCACCAAAGGCCTGGCACCAGGCCGGAAATACGAGCGAGAGTCGCATGGGTCGCCCCCCCAGGGCGGAATACTTGGAACTCTTGGAACTTATTTCAAAAATTAGTTGCGAGCAGCCTTATCGTGCAGTCCTGATCGTTCTCGAAATAAGTTCTTAGAAGTTCGCAATTCTAGCCGGTCCCCCCAAGGCTCACAAGGTCAAATAGGGCGCTGGCGCATGCACTGCTGGCATTGCCGTCGTTCCTGGCGGCCGACGATGGTGCTTAGGCATGCGGTAGCCGGAAAGCGGAATTCCCGCCATTGACCCGCCGTGCGCGAACGGGTATCAAATGGAGGCTTGATGTGCGATTGGGGACACGATTACGCCGGTGATCAAGTTGATTCAATCGGTGGTTCTTCCCTGCCGGACTGAGAGGCGACGAGAGTATCCAGGCATGTTGAGAAAGAGTGTGAGCGCCGCGTCGGCGGTGTTGATCTTCGCGTTGACCTTGTCGGGAGTGGCGGCCTGGCATTGGCGCGACCAGCGCGTTCCCCAGGACGACTGCGCCAACTTGGCCTGCACGTCGCTGGAGATCTACCAGGCATGGGAGCAGCAGGGCGTCGTGGCAGGCGTCAAGGCCCTCTACGGCCACAGCGGGTGGCGGCCCATCCTCTTGCCCAACCTCACGGCCTTGCTGGTGTTCGTCTTCCGCGGCGACGCAGTCCGCGCCGCGTCGGCGGCCCTCATTCTGGCATGGATGTTGCTGTACGCTTTTACCTACCGTCGTTTCCGACTGCACCTGGGACGGGCGGGGTCGGCCGTCTGCGCGTCGTTTCTGACGACCTTGCCGGCGTACTTCGTTTACTCCTGCGTGTTTTATGCGGAACTGCCGATGCTGGCCTGCCTCACGGCTGCGCTGTTCTACGCTGAACGCTTCCATGCCAGCCAATGCACTTCGCTCGGCCAGGGAGTGCGCATGGGACTCTGGATCGGCCTGGCCTTGACTATCAGGCCCCTGGAGCCGATTCCGGCGGTGATGCTCTTGCTCCTGACGCTAGTAGCTTCCGGTTTGCGCCACCAGACGCTGCGACGGAATGACCTGTGGTTGGCCCTGGCCGCGGCATCGGCTGTGGCCGCCCTGCTATTGGTGCGGGCAATGTCCTGGACGTTCGCCTGGTGGGGGCCGGTCGTTGTCGCCGCCATCATGGCTGGCTACGCCTGGATCGTGCGTCGGGCCCGCAGTCGCCTGAATGTCGCCTTCGCAACAAGCACGGCCGTCGTTCTGCTGGTCGCTGGCATGTGGTATGCGCCGCGGATGCGGGGGCTTGCCAGTTGGATGTGGCAGTGCAGTTTCGGCGACATGATCCACTTGTTCAAGGGAAGCGGAAACCTCAGCCTGATGGCGGCATCCAGGATGTTCTTCGAACAATTGGGCGGCTGGCAACTGGCCAGCGTGGCCTTGCTTTCGGCCGTTGTTCTCTTATGTACTTTGCGCCCTCGCCTGCTAAAGGGCAGTTCTGGTGTGGCTCCCCATTTCTCCCTGGGATCGACCTCCGACCCTATCCAGCAGGAGTTCAACGGGCCCACTCGTGCGTCCGACAATTTGGCTCAACCAATTCCCCAAGCGGTAGCGGGCGGTTTCTTCATGGCGATTGGTGCGGCCCAGGTCGTGCTGGTGCTTGTCCTGGCGATGGTCATGGAGGGTAGCGACCTGAGGCGCGGCCTGGCCGGCTTCTATCACTTGTTCATCGGGCTCACTGTGTTTTCCGTTGCCGGCGGGGCCATGCGGCTGACCTGGCTACGGATCCTGCCCGCTGCCGCCTTTGGGCTTTTGCAAACCGCCCTCGTCTGGACGGCGGCCGGAGAACATTTCCTGCCCGATGCGGGACAATGGATCTATGGGAAGGTCGGGGGGTACATGTGGGCGCGGCTCTGCGAAGATCGAAACCGTGACACGTTTCGTGAAATCGAAAGACGCATTCCACCCGGCAGCAACGTGTGCTGCCTGAGCCTCGCCGTGCATACCTTTGAGGCCCGCGTCTTTTGCCCCGAGGCGCTCAACCTGATGGCCCTGGAAAACCACAGCCCCACGCAATTCCGCTATCCGTGGAACTTCCGGGATCTGGGCGAGGGCTACCGGCAATTGGCGTCCAACGGTTACGGCTTCGTCTTGTTGGATACCCGCGACGCGGCCTCCGATGTGCCAAAGCACAAGCTGCAGGAACCAACGTCGCGGCTGACCGTCGACATGATCCGCCGCAGTCGCGACGGTTCGCTGGCGGAAGTCGGTTGGAAAGTGGCGGATAGCTTCCGTCGTGAAGATGCCGCGCTGTTGATTCTGGAGCCACATGTTCCACATTGTGGTCCGAGGACTCAGTCCGACTTCCTCGGGACTATTTCAATGCCGCCATTACGGTAGAATGCCAGGTGTGTCGCCTGATCTGCCGAAAGTGCGTGGTACTTTGGATACAGGTCAAGTAGTTGATCGAGCTTGCATAGTCCCAGATCATTTTCCTCTCGCATCGTACAGCCAATCCGCGGTGGGGCATCTCTTTCAATTTGTCGCCGGATGAACGCGTCGATCTGCCTTGAGCACTCGATGGCGGGACGAGACTGTACCGCATACGATTCGCACAGTTGGCGAGTTGTCGTCGCAGAGTTCAAAGCAACCGCGAGAAGGGCTAGCGACACGCAATCCACACAGAATCGCCGCCACGCCGACGCGCTGGTTGCTTGACTGCTTGTGGTTGCCACGAAAGCGAAGAGCACGTAGATCACAAAGAAATGGCAGTAGTACGAACTGCCCCATAAAAGCGTCAATCCCATCGGATGCATGACCAACCGCGTAGTGATTAGCATCCCCTGTACCATGGCGATCGAAGCCATCGCCAAGACCCACGGTATTACCCTTGCCCGCCAACATCGGTCTTTCGTGGTGCAAACGCAGAACAGCGCGAAGGCCAACATCAGGCCAAAGACTGAGAACAGAACCTGATTGATGTCGGGCTTGGTGATCGGCAGGAATGTTCTACGCCCAGCTTGGGGATGGTTCAACCCGGGAAAGAAGGGCTGGACCACTAGGTAGAAGTAGGTCCTGCACAGCGTTGGAAGGAGGGCGCCGCATTGGCCGGAGGATTGTATCGGCCGACCCCAATGCCAGTAATCCGCCACGTTGATGGCTGCGGAGAACAGGAGTGGCGAGAGGAACCACAAAAACACTGCGCTCTTGTTTCGCCATGTAGTCTGCAGATGTGCGGCAAATCCCGCAATGACCACGCCGATGGGAAAAGTAATTTCGTAGATTAGCGACATGCAGAAGATTGCGCACCACAAGGCCACATGCTTCACCTTTCCCAGTCGCCGGCCGCTCTGCACACCCAAGAGACAATACAGAATCCCAAGAAAAAGCAAGATCCACATTTGATAAGCAACAATGTGACTCCAGATTACCATCTCCGACCCGGGAACGTTTACGGCAAACAGCGCCGAAGCAGCCAGCGGCAGCAGAAAGACGGCATGAGAACGACCGAACGCAGGCCAAGCGGCTGCGGGTTTCTCGGCTGGGCACATGACTTGGACAAGCCGGCAAAGTACCAGGAACAGGAGGCAGGTATTGGCGGTGTGCAGAAAGAGGTTAACCAGTTGGTACTTTTGAATATCCGCGGAGAAAAGACTCCTCTCCAGCGCCAGGCAGCCAAAGAGAAGCGGCCGAAAGAGATGACTGTCACCGTGGTCCGTTTGCCTAGTTAGGGAATAGGTGGAACTCCATGTATCGAGGAAACCTTCCGTGCTCCTCACATAGCTCAGGTACTTCCAATGGTCCGCCCGAAATACGTGATGTAGCGAGGGGAAAAAGGTCAGAAGGATGAGTGTTACCAGCAGGACCTCGCAGAGCAGGATCATCACTACTTCGGGTCGTATTGCTCTTCGCATGATTCGCGCTCCCGCAACCACATGGTTTCTCCTTACCCAAGGAGACGTTTTCGCGTCAACCGGCAAGTTCGATGCCATGATTCCGGCTTCAGGAACCCGTTCTTGGCGTTTCCCGATGCCTGCCTCCACACGGCGAATGCTAGCACGTTTCAGTTGGGTTCACAAGTTCAGTCGTGCGTCCTTGGAATTCCCATCGGGAATAAAGCACAGGCTTGACGGCCTGCCCGTTTCTGGTATTCTTTGTGTTTGGGCAGGAGGCCCACCCCTCACCGAAGCCGTGCAGCCGGACGTGAACCACGCTTCGTACAATAGGCCCACCCCGGCCTCGCCGGGGTGGGCTCTTCTCGGAGCACTGCATGACTGAATTCAACCCGCCGCTCACGGTCCGTCTGCGGCACAGTCCCGGCTTCGCGGCCTGGTCGCACGGCTGGGCGTTCCTGGCCCCGTTTTCCGAGGACGGCGATTATCTCCGCTGGGCGGTCTCTTTACCCAAGGCCGGTCCCCGCCAGGTTTTTCTCCGCTGGTCGGACGCGTCGAATACCGTTCGCATCGGCATCCCCGGCAAGAAGGTTGGCGATGTCGATCGCGAGTTCGTCCGCAGCAGCGTCCGCTGGATGTTCCGGGCCGACGAGGATTTCAGCGAGTTCTGGCGACTTTGCCGAGGGCAGGGCGTCCTGCGGCACTGCAAGACCAGCCAGACGGGCGCGTTGTTGCGATGCCCGACCGTTTTCGAGGACGTGGTCAAAACAATCTGTACGATCAATGCCCATTGGCGAAACACGAAGCGCATGGTGGCGAACCTCTGCCGCCTGTTCGGAGAAGCGTGCCCAGGCGACAGCGAGGCGTTCACGTTCCCCGGTCCGGATCGCCTTGCCGTCGCCGCTACCAGTGACTTGCAGGAGGCGAAGCTCGGCTTTCGCGCCCGCTACATCAGCGAGTTTGCCCGCCGCGTGGCGAATAGCGACCTGGACCTCGATGCCTGGCGTCGCGAGGAGGACGCCGCCGCTTTGCGGGCCACGGTCCTGGGCGTGAAGGGCATCGGCAATTACGCGGCCAACCACCTGCTGATGCTCTTGGGTCATTATGACCGGATCCCCTGCGACAGCGTGGTACGGGCACACCTGGGCATTTCGGCCCGAGTAGCCCAGACGGAAGTCGAGCGGTTGGCGGCGAAACGCTATGGCCACTGGGGCCGCTTCGCCTATCTGGCGTACAAGTTCGAGCGGGTTTTCGCCGAGGATAATTACGTAGATTGCGAATAGGGCCGGCGCCGTTCAGCGCGCGATCTGCAAGCTCTCGACCGCCAGCACGGCGTTCATGCTGCCGCTGCGAAATCCTTCCAGGTCGATCGATACGAACTTGAAGCCGAGCGACTTGAGCTTCTCCACCACCTCGGCGCGGAAGGCCACTTCGAAGAACCGTGGCAGGGCCTCGGGTGCAACTTCGATCCGCGCCATGTCGCCCTTGTGATAGCGGACCCGCAAAGGCTGAAAGCCGCGCTCGCGGAGGAACCGCTCGGCGGCGCCGATCATCGCCAGCCGTTGGGGTGTCACCGTTTCGCCATAGGCGATTCGGCTGCTCAGGCATGGCGTCGCCGGTTTGTCCCAGATGGGCAACTCCCAGGCCAGGGCCAATTGCCGGATCTCGGCCTTGGTTAGCCCGCACTCGGCCAAGGGGCTGCGGACCTTCTGCTCGCGGCCAGCCTGCATGCCGGGGCGATGCTCGCCGCGATCATCGTAATTCGTGCCGTCGCAGACCACGGCCACCTGCAAGCGATCGGCAAGCTGCTGCACCTTGACGAACAACTCCGTCTTGCAGAAGTAGCAGCGATTGCCGCTATTGGCCTGATAACCGGGAATGGACAGTTCGTCCGTATGGATCACTTCGTGGCGAATGCCGATCTGCCGGGCCAGGGCCAGGCACTCGTCCAATTCGCCGCCTGCCAGGCTTTCGCTCGCGCCCGTCACAGCCACTGCCCGATCGCCCAAGGCCAGTTGCGCCGCCTTGGCCACGACCGTGCTGTCCAGTCCGCCCGAGAAGGCCACGGCGCAAGTGCCGTAGCTCTGCAGCAGTTCGAGCAAGCGGTCACGCTTGGCGAGGAGATCGGGGTGAAGCACTGACATAAACCACTTTAGGCAAGAAAAAGTCCTCCGCCGTAATGTCGTGGCGATGGGTTTTTGAGAGCCCGTCTTGCTTAAGGGGGCGCCTGGAACCCGGGTTGTGTGATCCGTCGTCAACACGAGGTCGATCGGCGGCTATACACGCGGCCAAGTTCTTTAGTTCAGGCACCCTACGGGCATCTTATCGGCTCACCAAAAATATGCATCTACAGCACGGACATGGAAGAGGACAAGAATATCCTACCATACCTGCCCCCGGGGGACAAGTAGCCGTACGCCGAAGATAGGAGAACTGCAAAGTCCTTCGTAGCACGGAATTTATTCCGTGGCCTTGCCCGTCTTCGGGCAAAACGGAACAAATTCCGTGCTAGGGAGGGCTGTTTTGCGAGACTTTGCAGTCCTCCTGGGGCCGAAGAAGGGTGGGGGAGAGCCGATTTCCGGGAAATCGCGGATGAGCCGGATCTGTGGAAACTCGGAACGGGCTGCCCCTCCCCCGAATGACCAAAACCGTTCGAGACCGATAGGTGCCAGACCCCACCGGGCTCATCCCGGTCGGTGAAGAGGTTTGAACTGTCCAACTTAGAGCCACCTACCCGATCCGGTTCCCATGCTCTCAAAAGTCTGGTATCATACGTTGTTATCAACTTCCCCGTAATTGCCGATCATGGCCGCTGTCGATGCCCAAGACGAAGCCAAATGCACGCCCGTACCCGGCTATAACCCGGCCGTCATTGTGCTGGCCGTGGCGGCAGCGGGCATGGTCGTCGATCGTTACCGGCCCTTGCCACATGCCGCCTGGTGGGCGATCGTTGCCGCCGGCCTCGCCGGCTGGTGCCTGTTGCAGCATAAACGGCAGAACAGGACTGCGGCGGTCGTGCTGTCGCTGGCCGTAGCCGCATTGGCCGCCGCTTGGCACCACCAGTGCTGGTACCTGTTCGGCGGCGACGACATGGGACTCTTCGCCTGCGGGCAGCAACAACCGGTGTGCATTGAGGCCGTGGCCTTGCAGACTCCCCGCTTCATTCCCCCGCCGGAGTTCAATCCGCTGCGTTCGCCGCGTTCGGGCGACGAGATCCGCTTCGAGGTGCAATTGCTGGCCATCCGCGACGGCGGCGAGTGGCGCACGGCGTCCGGACGGGCGGCGATGGTCGTCGAGGGCCTGGTTCCCGACCTGGCCGCGGGCGACCGCTTCCGGGCTTTCGCCCATCTACTGCCATTCGAGCATGCCTTGAACCCCGGCGAAGTGGACCGCGCGGACCGCGATCGCGGCCGCCGCGTCACCAGCCACCTGCGGGTGAACTATCCGGAGTGCATTTCCGTGCTCTCGGCCGGTTTTGCCCACAGCCCCCGGCGGCTGTTGGAATCGCTGCGGCTGCGCGGGCAGCGGGTCTTCGCCCAATATCTCCGTCCGCAACAGGCCAACCTGGCGGCAGCCGTGCTGCTGGGTCTCCGCGACCAGCTCGATCCGGAAGAGACCGAGGCCTTTCAACTCACAGGCACGATCCACTTGTTGGTAATCGCCGGATTGCACCTGGCCATTCTCGCCGGTTTCGCCGCGTGGGTCCTGCGCCGCGTGCTGCCGGGGCGCGTGGGGCTGGGTGTTGCGGGCGCCTTTGCGATTCTCTATATGCTGCTGGTCGATGCCCAACCGCCCGTCGTGCGGGCAACGGTGCTGATCGTAGCAACCTATACGGCGGTTTACCTGGGCCGCCGCCGCGTGAGCTTCAATGTCCTGGCGTTTGCCGGCCTGATCGTGTTGTGGATGAATCCGGTCGACCTGTTCAACGTCGGGCCGCAGCTTTCCTTCTTGTGCGTGGCCGGGCTGATGGCGATGGCGCCGGCGTGGCTGGCGATGACGCCCGGCGCGGAAAGGCCGGATACCGGACAGTTGCCCGTCGAAGCGCATTGGGCAGGGCGGATTGCGGTCCGCCTGCGGGGCTGGTTGCCGCGATGGATCTTGCCCCAGCGGCAGCCGGCCGCGATCGAGAAGCTGCTGGAGCAAGAGCGGTCCTGGCTCGTCCGCATGCTCTGGCTGGGCGGACGAGTCGTGCGGCGGTTCACTCTGGTCAGCGGGGCAATCTGGCTCCTGACCATGCCCCTGGTCATGGCGCGGTTTCACATCTTCAACCCCATCGCCGTGCTGATCAACACGGTGGTCTGGCTGCCGATGGCCGCGGCTTTGGTCAGCGGGCTGCTCCTGCTGCTCTCGAGCATGGTTCCCGGTCCGCTGGCGGCGATGTGCGCCGCGGTCTGCAATGGCATGCTGAGCACGGTCGAGGGCATGGTGCGGTTCGGCCAGCACGTGCCCTACGGTCACAGTTGGGTGCCCGGGCCAGCCGAATGGTGGCTGGTCGGCCTGTATGGTGGGCTGGCGGTTCTCGCGGCGTTTCCGCGATTCCGACCGCCTGTGCGCTGGCGGCTGGCCTTGCTGGGGGCTTGGACGGCGGCTGGCGTGGCCGTTGCCTGGTGCGCCACCGATCGCCACGGCCTGCACTGCACGTTTCTCAGCGTCGGGCACGGCGAGTCGATCGTGCTGGAACTGCCCGACGGCCGCACGGTGCTTTACGACGCCGGCCGCATGTCGGCCCCGACCTCCTGCTGCCGGGTGATCTCGGGCTATCTCTGGTCGCGGGGCCTGACACACATCGACGCGGTCGTGCTCTCCCACGCCGACACCGACCACTACAACGCCTTGCCGGAACTGTTGGAGCGGTTTTCCGTGGGCACGATCTACGTCTCGCCCGTGATGTTCGACGAGCAGAACGCCTCGATCCGATTCTTGCACGCGGCGATCGAACGGGCGAAGGTGCCGGTCCGCGAGATTGCCGCCGGCAATCGCCTGTCCGGCGGGCCGGGGTGTTGGCTGGAGATCCTGCATCCGCCGCCGCACGGCCTGCCCTCAACCTCGAATGCCAACAGCGTAGTGGTTTCCGTGGAGTATTGCGGCCGCCGCGTCCTGTTGCCGGCCGATCTTCAGTCGCCCGGTTTGGACGACGTGCTGGCCGAGCGTCCCATGCACTGCGACATGCTCTTGGTGCCGCACCACGGCAGCCGCACGAGCATGCCCGAGGAGCTTTCCGCCTGGAGCACGCCCGACTGGTCGGTCTTCAGCGCCGACCATCGTTACGACACCAGCGCGGTGGAGGCGATCTATGCCAAGCGCGGCCGCGTGCTGCACACGGCGGACAGCGGGGCCGTGATGGCGCGGGTGGATGAAAAGGGAATGCGGGTGGAAACGTTTGTGAGGAAATAAGAGGCTATCCGAAAACCCTCTCTCGGAGGGAGAGGGGACATGTTGCAGAACCTTTTTGGATAGCCTCTTTACTCCACGACCAGCACGTCCGTTACCTCGCCCAGCGGCATGGTCAACTCGACTTCGTGCCGATCCGGCGTCGTGAATTTCATCTCTCCCCGCCGCAACGAACGCACTTTGCCGACCGGCAGGGGCGAGTGGAACCGCACCACCATTTTCTCCGCCGTCTCGCCGCTGAAATTCGCCAACAGCACGACGCCCTTGTGTTGCGCCCACAACGGCCAGGCCAGGATCTGGCTGATCGACGTACTGGCCGGCGGCCGCGCGCCGGCCTCTAGGGCCAGCGCCACGATCGCTTGCCGCCGCGCGTCGGCCGGATAAATGACCGCCGTGGCCAACTTGCCCTCAACCTCCCGCGCGCCGTCCATGTAGTCCTTGCCGGCGGTCTGTGGCACGACATGTACCAATCCGGCGCCGTAGACGGCCCGGTACGGCCCGCTCGCGGATGCCTTGCGGGCGATCGTCGCCTGGCGGGCGAAGATCGGCCGCCGCCAATCGTCCACCTTGATTGGCTCGCCCAGCCGGGCGAGGTCCCCCGCCGGTTTCCACGATCGCGACTCCGCGCCCAGCATCGCGTTCCAAGCGTCGGTCGGCGTGTTGTACTCGTCGCGCATGGCCGCCCAGCCGCTCGACCAGAGCCGCCCGCCCGAACGCACCCAATGTTCGATTGCCGCAGCCGCCGCGGCAGGCACCGACTCGTTGACTACGTATAGGCACTTGTAGCCCCGGGCCGCGAAACGCCCCTCCGTCAGGTCCTCGTCCGACACGATGTCCACGGGCAGCCCGGCGTGCAGCAGGGCCAGATAGACCATCATCTGCTCGCACTGCTCCGTGTCGTCCTCTTTCCACACCGGCCAGCTTCGCGAGTACAGCAGCGCCACCTGCGCCGGCGGTGTGTGGCCATCGGCCAGAATCTCGTCCACCTGTCCCAGATCGCGCGTCAACTCGCCCACGCCTTGGACCATAGGCAGGTTGTCGGACCAGTGATCGAAGAAGGTGTAGGCCGGGCCGTAGTAATAGAAGTCGAAGATTTTGGCCTCGCGGGCCAGGCAGGCAAAGGTCCGCAGTTTGACCGCCGTGCGGTTGGCGTCGCGGGTGATGTAGCAGCCCAGGGGCGGCACGGCCGGCCGTGCCGCCGCCCGCGACCAGTCGATCAGCAGCGTGTTGAGTTCCATCGGCACGCGCGGGTTTCCGTTGCCGCACCAGTCCTCGTTGAAGCCCAGCGACACGCCCCGCAGTTTCCCGAAATCGAAGGCGTCGATCCCCCGCGGCAACGTGCCGTAGTCGTAGAACCAGGGCGGCCCGAAATTCACCCGCGTGCCCGTCCCCGGCGCCAGCTCCTCCACTTTCCGCGTGGCCAGCGCGTAAAGCCGCGCATTGACGTGGTTCCAAAAAACGGCCGACCAGTAGAAGAGCCGGTGGGCGTGGACCGTCGATGCCGGACCGTCGCTTCGCGGCTTGCCCGCGGTTTGCTCGCGGATCTTGAAGAAATTGCGCCAGTCCAGCCGCGGGGCATTGACATCGTCCCACGATCGCTTGCCGAAGAACTCCGGCGAAAACCCGCGCTGTCGCAGCATCGCGCGAAACTCCTGCTGGTACTCGGCCCCATCGAAGTTATGTCCGGCCGGCTCGTCCATCAGGTCGGCGATGATCGTGGGCATGCCCTGCGGGTGTGCCTTGCGGGTCTGCGCGACGGCGTCGCTGTAAGAGCGATCGATGTACTGCTGCAGCTTGTCCCATTGCAGCGGGACCGCGCCGCTGAGTTTGGCATCGCGGGGCGGCGTTTCCACCGTCCGCCAATACACGGTGCTGCGGTCGATGCCCTGCGCTGCCGCCATCCGCCGCAGTTCGCCGGGCTGCCCGCCGTTCTGTTCCCAGAAGCCGTTCATCCCCAGCCGCTTGATGATCTCGAAATCCATCTGCGCGATGGCCGGGTCGGTATAGAACTGCCCATTGGAGCGGAAACCGGCCATGCAGCAGATCTTCCGCGGCAGCGGGCCGTCCGGCAGTTTCATGGCCTTGACCTCGTCCAGCCGGCGCTGCGTATCCTCGCGAACGCTCAGCAGCCACTTGCGGTTGGCGGTCAGATCGGCCGGCAGGCGGAGCGCGATCACGTTGCCGGTGTCATGCTCGATGATCGAGCGCACGATGGCCACCTCGTTGGCCGCCGTGGCCACGTCCAGCCGCGCCTCGACACCTTTGTCCTGCAGCGGCGGCCGGGTTTCGAAGAGGAATCGCACCGAAGGCACGCCGCTGCCCAGCAGGCCCGTCAGTTCGAACCAGCCCGACTGCGGACCTTGCATCCACTCGGACTGTTCCGCCGAGGCGGCCAGGCGTTTTCCCAGGAATGTGTCCGCCTGCTTGGCGCCGGGCTGATGCGCGACGACGTGCATCCGCCAGGGGACGTCGCGAGGTGACATTAGGGCCACGCGGATAAAAACCGTCGGCGGAGCCGTGGCAGAGCCGCTGGTGGCGGCAAGCATAGCCACGATCATCGCAATCGCAGTTTTCATAAATGTCTCCATGAACTTTCCATGTCCAATCTGCGGTCAACTGTCTAGCCATGGCGTGAGTATCGAGTCATTCGGCCCGTTGCCAGCACCACGTGGTGGCAGGAACGGAAAGTCAGCGCTTTCGCTTCGATCATCGTCTGCTGTTCCGCAAGAGTCATCGGCTGTTGAAGCAATAGGCAAGAAATCTGACTGCGCTCGCATCTCCTTGATCAAGGCGTATCGTCTTGCCTGCATGCCGTTGATTTTCAAGACAAGAACAATGCATAGGCTATAGATTACTAACCAGACAAATAACATGGCCCAAACAATGCCCGTTAAATCGACCGACTTCGTTGCTGCGGCGACGATCAAGGCAAGGCCCAAGAACGCCCAGACAACAAAACAAACTCCAAATGCGAAAACGAGTGACGGAATTTGTGGAGTCTCGTGATCTTCTTGTAACGCGCGCGGATCGCTTCCGTTCCAAATCTCGGAAATAGCCATGTAATGACGCAGAATTCGTGGAAGCACCCATCGTTTCCAGCTTATCCAACTCATAGCGTCAGTCGACCACCGAAGCTCCGCATTGCCTAGGGCAAGTAGATTACGGTGAACCTGCTTCAGCCAGATTGTGAACCCCCAAACCGACGCAACGCCAATTAGACCACCGAACATCAGCAAAAGGAAAAATGTTGATTCGACGGTAGTGGTTGCCGTTCTACGTGGAGCGAACATTGCGACAATCACCAGCATGATCCCGGAAATCACAGCAGTCCCAATAACGAAGTAGCCGAGTTTCCTGCCCGACTTGAACACTATTCCCGACACGGCCCGCATCCGAGCGCTTGGATCCTTTACTGTAGCTGGCTTCAATGATTTAGGTTTGCCTGCATTTCGCGGATCACTGTTCATGGAAATCTCCTTAATGGGTTGAGTAACTTCGCACACCATCCGTAGAGAGATCGGTCTGCACTTCATGCGATTAGTATGTCGCATGGAATTGGCTGGGGCAAGACAGTCTGCGTTTCGAGCTGTCTCCGTTTCGAGCAACCGGAGGATTCGCCCGAGAACCGCATCTAGAGGAATGTTCACGATTGGCTGATCGCCGGCCCTTCGTGTTTTCGTTCTTTCGGCATTTCGTGATCTCTTTCCCACCAGTGCTTGCGGAAGATCGTTCCCACTTTCTTGCCTTTTCCCCCGTTCATAACGTATAATAGAGAGTCGGCAGCGGAGTCCTGCCCGATGACACGGGTTGCGGCGGCGAAAAGCAGGGCAATTCGTCTGTGGATGGGCCGCCCAAAGTGCCGATAGTGAAACTACCTGCAACGTTCGCCAAGAACGGGGGAATCCAAGGCCGACAAGCCCTGCTTCCCGGGTATAAGAGAGTCAAATGGCGTTGCGTCAAGAGCCGGTTTTCAGCCCTGCGGCTGGCCGATCTTGAAGCAGCGTCGAGAAAATTCCCTCTCGCTAGTTATTCCGACGGAGGTGCCAACCATTTAGCGTGAACCGGAGTCATTTTGAGGCCAGTGCATAGCACGCCCGACCCCGCGTTCGTCTCGCAGCAACGCATCCAGTTGCAATCGGCGAGAGGATTTTATGAAAGCCGCCGCGGGCCCGAAAGGGAACGCGGCGGTTTTTTTGTTGCCTATTTCTTCTCCACAAAGCGGAGCGAATGGACCAACTGCTCGTCGGCCCGGCCGAACTGCTCCAGGCATTTCTCTTCCACGCGGAACGAGCAGATCGCCTGCCGGCCCTCAGGGTCGGAGACAAGATAATAGAACCAGCGCACGGCAACGCCGTCGTCCGTGCCCTTGGCCCTCAGCCGCAAAATGCGCAGGTGGGCCGGGGTCTCCGCCTGCGCCATTTCCACAAACTCGCTCACACGATCGCTCAATAGCTTCTGCACGATGTCGCGGAATTGTTCCAGACTGGGCAGTTTGGCGACGTCGCCCTGGGGCTGCCGCGAAATCTTACATAGCCCGATGTCCTGGCCGCGATCGAGGCGGTGGAACTCGTCGTGGTCGCGGCTGGCGTCGATCAGGAACCAGGAACGATCGTGCGTCAATTGGCACCCCCCGCCGCTCAATAAATATCGGATCGAAGTCAATTCAGGGGTCGGTTTCAAGGGCAGATCGGCCAAGGCGGCATCGCTCAGTTTCTCCGCGGCATCCAGGCCGTTGATCTTGATCTGCACGAGGACGGTGGCGTCGATACCGGCCTCGACCATACCGATGTCGCGGCTTTGCTTCAGGCGCATGGCGAACCAGTCGATCCGCCCCGTGTGGCGATCGAAGCGGCACTTGGCCTTCAGGCTGATGCGGTTGCCCGCCCCGAAGAGCTTTCCTTCCACTTGGCCCGTCAATTCGAAGCGCGCGAACTCGGGCGTCACCTCGCTGAGCGCCATCTGCACCGAATTCGAAGTGATCTCGTCCAACGCCAGCAACAGCGCTAACGTGTCGTCCGCAGGTTGCCAGGAGTCGCCGACCTTCACCGGCTTGCCGGGCAACAACTGGTCCAACGGCAGGCTGTCGCCGACCGCGGACACCAATTCCAGTTCATCCATGCCCAGGGGACCCTTGGGCGAAAAGGGCGTCTCCTTGCCGCCGACGATTTCCACGGCAACCAGCCGGCTCCCTTCCCCCAAAACGGGCTTGAGCACCGTCGCTCCTTTTCTGCCCGTGGCCGAAGCCGAGTGGTAGTAGCGAATTCCCCGCAGGGTTTTTTCGGCGGCGGTCGGCAGCATGAGCGTCTTCTCGTCGTAGTCACGACGGTAGGTGAGGCCCAGTTCCTGCCGCTGAGGTTTCTCGTCCGTGCCGGACTTTGCGAGGATGTCGCCGCCGACCTCCAGCAGGATATTGACGTGGTCGACCTGGCCCACCTTCCGCTGGCTTTCAAAAGTGTGGACTCGCTCATCATCGGCGGTGGCAAGGAGCACGAAAGGCGAAGCGACAATCGCACAAACAAACATAAGTATAAAAGAGATGTATTTCATGGTTTGTAAAGCAAACAGACAAGGTAGCGGGTCGGCGGTATAGTCATTAAATCGGCCTACTTTGGCAAATTCAATGAAAGCATAAGCATAACACCTTTTCCGTCATCCATAAATCACATACCCCACGGAGGGCAAATTCCTGAGGGAAAACCCTAGAGTGGCGCAAGGTTTCGCGTGCTATACAGTCACCCGGCAAAAGGCTAAAAAATTGGTTGTAGTGAATACGCATGCGCAAAATTTGCCGGCCTATTGCAAATTTTTAACAAAAGATGTAGTCTAAATTCTGAAAGCAATGCTGGCAAGGACTTAGAATCGTTCGAGCCGGCCAAAGCGACCCGCCACGTCATGGATTGCCAGAGGCGAAACTACAATAGGCAAACGAACTTTGGACACTTTGGAACGTATATAGTCCTGCCTCCGTGGCTGCGGCGGCAATCGGAGAAAAAGAACCGGTTGCCTGCCACGCGTTCAGGGGTGGGTCGATTGATGACGAAAGGACCATGCAATGCACATTGAATATCGAGTTTCCGCCATGCGAGAACTGCGGGATCAGCAAGTGCGTTTTGCCCACCGGGAGAAGAAGCTCGAGGAAGTTGCCGCAGCGGAGAAGCTTCTGTCGGAGATTGAACCTGACCGGATTTACACTTTTGAGTATGTCTGCTATCGAATCACGAATGTTCGGTGGGAAGCTTACCGCGATGTGACTTTCGCGGGCTGCGAGGCCAAGCACGACTTGGGGTTGTTCGTCGAGGATTTGTCCGATGCAGCAAACGTGGATGCCGAGTCAGCGGGCGAGCGGGTGGTCACTATCGAGGAGCTTGCTCAACGTTTTAACGTATCGACGAAGACTATCTCGCGCTGGCGGCGGTTGGGTCTGATCAGCCGGCGTTTCGTGATGGACGGACGCAAGCGGGTGGGATTCCTCGAAAGTTCCGTGGACAGGTTTGTCGCCCAGAACTTCGACAAGGTCCGTCGCGGATCGCAGTTCAGCCAGCTTAGCGACACGGAACGATCGATGATTCTGGAGCGGGCGCGGCGACTGGCTCATGCGGGGGGGGCGCCGGCCGAAATCGTCCGCCGCATCGCGCGCAAGACCGGTCGCAGTCCCGAGACGATTCGTTACACGCTCAAACAATTCGACCAGAATAATGTCGATCTGGCGATTTTTCCTGACAACCTTGGTCCCATTCGCCTGGAAACCAAGCGGAAGATCTTCTACCAATTCCATCGCGGCGAGTCGGCCGAGTCGTTGGCAAGGCGTTTTTGCCGCACGCGGGCCAGCATTTACCGCATCGTTGCCGAGATACGGGCGCAGCAGATTGCCGAATTGCCGTTAGATTATATTTCTAACGATGATTTTTCCAAGGCATTGCGCTCGGCCAAGCGCGAAACGCGGATTCTTGCGGCGCTGCCGGCCCAGGAAGAGCCGATGAAGAAGCCCCGCCTTCCGAGTGGGCTGCCTCCATACTTGGCAAGCCTATACGAAGTGCCCCTGCTGAGCCGCGGCCAGGAGGCGCATCTTTTCCGCAAGCTGAACTATTTGAAGTACAAAGCCGCGAAGTTGCGGGAAAAACTCGATGCCAGCCAACCTAAGTCAACGTTGATGGATCAAATCGAAGAGCTTTACAACGATGCCGTGACCACCAAGAACCAGATCGTGCGGGCCAATCTCCGGCTGGTGGTCTCGATTGCCAAGCGGCACGTCGGCCCAGTCGAGAACTTTTTTGAACTCGTCAGTGACGGCAACATGTCGCTGATGCGGGCGGTGGAAAAATTTGATTACTCCCGCGGTTATAAATTCAGCACCTACGCGAGTTGGGCAATCATGAAGAACTTTGCCCGCACGATTCCCGACGAACACCGCCACCACGATCGTTTCCGAACCAGTCACGGGGAGATGTTTACGAGCACTCAGGACGACCGTAGCGATCAATTGGAGCAGGAATCGTCGCAATCGCAGCGAGAGTGGCAAGTGGAGAGGCTTTTGGGTGGCCTTGACGAGCGCGAGCAGAGGATTATTATCAGGCGATTCGGCCTGCAGAGGGGGCAGGAGCCCCTAACACTGAAGCAGGTTGGCACAGAATTGGGGGTGACGAAGGAGCGAATCCGCCAAATTGAAGCCCGCGCCTTGAGTAAGCTACGCAAGGCGGCCGAAGAGGAAAAGATTGATTTCCCCGGGTAGTTTACCTCCATCAAGCTCACGTTGAAACTTGCGGACGCGGTTTTTTGGGCCAAGCCAGCGTTAGAAGGCCCACCCCCTATCAGTTTGCCCAGAGCTGGGCTGTTTTTTCGCCGTACTTTGCACGTCTTTCCAGGATTGACCTGAGAGGGAAACTGCGGTGACGGCTCTCAAGGGGGGTATCGCCGTTCGTGATGCAGGCAGACGGTGCCAGGGGCAAAAAATAATTGAAACAGTCCTTTTTTGACCGGCATGCACCCTTGCATCGGTTGGAAGTGTCGCTATACTAATGGATTCGCGTGTCCGCTCGATGAGGCTAGCGTAGCTCAACCGGCAGAGCAGCGGTTTTGTAAACCGCAGGTTGTGGGTTCAAGTCCCTCCGCTAGCTCGTAAGGGATCAGCCGTTGGTTCACGAGTCGCGCGTAGTGCCTGCCTTTAAGCGACCTCTGGAATTCCGCCCTGGATTGCCCGCGAGAAGTTGCGTGCGTATTCCTGGTGGGGGAGGGTACGGGACGGGCGATGAAGGTTCGTCGATCCCAAGGAGAAAGAATATCGGAGGCGGTCCCCAAGGGGAGAGCAAAGAAATCGAAGCCGGAGGGTTTCCCGAGTGGCCAAAGGGGTCAGACTGTAAATCTGATGGCAACGCCTTCGAAGGTTCGAATCCTTCACCCTCCATTGGAAAAAAGTGACGAATACCAAATGACGAGCAACAGCGAAACGGCTCTTTGCCATTTGGTAGCTGCGGGTGTAGCTCAATGGTAGAGCCGTAGCCTTCCAAGCTACTTACGTGGGTTCGATTCCCATCACCCGCTTGGTTGGCCGAGGAAAAAAGGGATTCGAGAAGAAGGAAGATTTGAATTTTTGGCTGCTGTAGCTCAGTCGGTAGAGCGCGTCCTTGGTAAGGACGAGGTCAAGGGTTCAAGTCCCCTCAGCAGCTCTCAGTCGGCCGGATGTATGATGGCCGTTTGTGTTGAATCCGACGGCTCGGAACTGAGCCCGAACCGAGGAAATGCGGTCAGATAACTATATCGTAACTCGCTTGTGATTGCAGGGAGAAAGAATGGCGAAGGAAGTATTCCAACGAAAGAAACCTCACGTCAACGTGGGCACCATCGGCCACATTGACCACGGCAAGACCACGCTAACCGGCGCGATCCTGGCGACCCAGGCCGCCAAAGGGTTGGCCAAGTTCAAGTCGTATGCAGATATTGCCAAGGGCGGCACTGTACGCGACGCGACCAAGACGGTGACCATCGCCGTGTCGCACGTCGAGTACGAGACCGACAAGCGGCACTACGCTCACATCGACTGTCCGGGGCACGCCGACTTCATCAAGAACATGATCACCGGCGCCGCCCAGATGGACGGTGCGATCCTGGTAGTGTCGGCTGCCGATGGTCCCATGCCGCAGACGCGCGAACACGTGCTCCTGGCCCGCCAGGTGAACGTACCTGCCCTCGTCGTGTTCCTTAACAAGATCGATCTCGTCGACGACGCGGAGTTGTTGGAATTGGTCGAACTGGAAGTCCGCGAGCTGTTGACGAAGTACGGTTTCCCTGGCGACGAGATTCCGATCACTCGCGGCAGCTCCTTGCCGGCCTACAACAACCCCACCGATCCGGTTGCCACGAAGTGTATCAGCGACCTGCTGGATTCGGTTGACGCCTACATCCCGGAGCCGATGCGTGAGGTTGACAAGCCCTTCCTGATGGCCATTGAAGACGTGTTCTCGATCGAAGGCCGCGGGACCGTGGCCACCGGTCGTATCGAGCGTGGCGTGATCAAGGTCGGCGAAAACGTCGAGATCATCGGCTTCAACCCCCAGTCGCTCAAGACCGTCGTGACGGGCGTGGAGATGTTCAATAAGTCGCTCGATCAAGGCATGGCCGGCGACAACGTGGGCTGCCTGCTCCGTAGCATCAAGCGCGAGGAAATCGAGCGCGGTCAGGTCCTGGCCAAGCCCGGTTCCATTACGCCGCACACGCAGTTCGAGGCGGAAGTTTACGTCCTGTCCAAGGAAGAAGGCGGCCGGCATACGCCGTTTTTCAACGGATATCGTCCGCAGTTCTACTTCCGCACGACGGACGTGACCGGATCGGCGAACCTGCTGGGCGATGCGGAAATGTGCATGCCCGGCGACAACGTCAAGCTGTCGGTCGAGTTGATCGCGCCGATCGCCATGGACGTGAACGTGCGTTTTGCTATCCGCGAGGGTGGCCGCACGGTGGGTTCCGGCGTGGTGACGAAAGTGATCAAGTAAGGAATGACAAATGACGACTGACGGAAAGGCTGCGACAAGGGAATTTCTCCCTTTCGTCGTGCGAATTTTCTCATTCGTCATTTACGCCCAGGGACGTAGCTCAATTGGCAGAGCATTCGCCTCCAAAGCGAAGGGTTGCGAGTTCGACTCCCGCCGTCCCTGCAGTTAAGTCGAGCGAGTTTTCGGTGCGTTGCCGAAACTCGCTCTCGCTGTGGTGAAAGAGTGTATCCATCGCCTGCCGCGCGTCGCGCGCGGTTTGCAGCGGTGTTGCGGTTTCCCACAGGGTGCATGGAATGGCAAGTCCAACCGTTGAAAGCATAGAATGATCTGAGGCGGGACGCCTCGGGAGACGGCCAAGCGGTGAACGCGTTTTTTGAAGAGTTTTTTCGGGTCGGTGTCTACAAGCGCAACCAGGGACGAATTGTCCGTCAGGTGACGTTTGCCGCGCTGGCGGTGGGGTTGCTCATAGGCCTGTATCGGCTGCTGGTGACACTGCGCCCCACGGGTACGAGCACGCCTCAACTTTGGGGTTTTTTAACTCGGCTCCCGCACTGGATGGTTTCCGTGCTGGAGTTCTTTGCCGCTTACTTTTGCTACTGGTTCCCGGGACTGCTGGCCGTCGTCGGTTTGTGGGCTGCCTATCGTGCCGTCAACTGGCCTGCGTTCGCCGACTTCCTTATCGCCGTGGAAGCCGAGATGAACAAGGTCTCGTGGCCTTCGCGAGGGGAGTTGTTCCGCTGGTCGGTGGTGGTGATCGTAATGATCTTCGCCATCGGAATTTTGTTGGCCGGTTTCGACCTGGTTTGGACCGAGATATTCAAGTTCATCGGTGTTTACGGCAGTCATTCCACTTGATGCGTGACGTTTTACTAACCTTCGGACCTGATGGTTTTTTCTCAGAGGTTGATCCGTCGTGACAGAACAGACCGGACCGAATCCTGAAGTCCAGCAAGACATTCCGGCGCAAGTGAGCGTTGATCAGCGCCCGGACGTCGCGGCTGTGATGCCGGACCATGAACCGTCGGGTGCCGAGGCCGGCCTTGCCGCATCCTCCTCCGAGCCTGTGGCGGCCACGTTTAACCCGGAGCCAACTGCGACGGAGCCTGCCGAGGCCCCCGCAGCCGTTGAACCGGCAGCGGTTGACCCGGAGCCGACCGCGACGGAGCCTGTCGAAGTGCCCGAGACAGTTGAGCCGCCGGCCGAGAAGCCCGTGCGGGCGAAGGCCAAGGCCGCCAAGGGCCCGTCGTCCAAGGCACGGAAGGCGGCTGCCGCCGCGCCCGCGATTTTGTCGGACGTTCCCAAGTCGGAGAACATGGACTGGTTTATCCTCAAGGTGCAGAGCAACCGCGAGGAATCGATCCGCGAGGGCCTGTTGCGACGGGTTTCGATCCAGGGGCTCGACCGCTATTTCGGCGAGGTCATCGTCCCTATGGAAAAAGTCACGGAATTCAAAGGCGGCAAGAAGCGGGTGATCAAGCGGAAGCTGTATCCCGGTTACATTGTCGTCCACATGGAAATCAACGAAGACTCCTGGTTCCTCGTGCGCGAGACGCCGGGGATCGGCGATTTCACAGGGGCCTCCGGCAAGCCCACCCCCATGCTGCCGCACGAGGTCGAGCGGATCATTGCGAAACAGGAAGAAAAGAACGAAAAAGCGCCTGACTTGAAGATCCCCTTCACCAAGGGTGATCGCGTGAAGATCATCGAAGGAAACTTCGAGAATTTCGAGGGCGAAGTAGACGTTATCGACAAGACCAACGGCCGCGTGACGGTGATGATCACAATTTTCAACCGGACGACGCCCGTCGAGTTTGAGTACTGGCAAGTCGAGTCGGTTTAACAAGTAAGTAGCACGGGATTTATTCCGTGGCAGACGCACTAGGATTCAAAGATGGCGAAGAACCTCGTTGGTGAAGTGAAGTTTCAAGTTCCCGGTGGCCAGGCCACTCCGGCCCCTCCAGTCGGTACGGCTTTGGGCAAGTATGGCATTAACCTGGGACAATTCGTCTCGCAATTCAATGACCGCACGCGCGAGGCCGGCGGCATGCCCATCCCCGTGGTGGTCAAAGTTTATAGCGACCGCACCTTTGAGTTCGTGACAAAGAGCCCGCCGGCGGCGGCCTTGTTGAAGAAGGCCGCGGGGATTGCCAAGGGCTCGGGCGTTCCCAACAAGGAAAAGGTGGGGAAAGTCACCTGGGCGCAAGTCGACGAGATCATCAAGTTGAAACAGAACGATCTTAGTTCCGCCAGTCCCGATGCGGCCCGCCGGCTGATTGCCGGCACCGCCCGCAGCATGGGGCTGGAAGTGATCGAGTAAACTGGAAGTAATTGGTTAGGACTGACGCAGAAATAAAATAAGTGTCGCCTTTCGCTCCGCGAAAGTAGCGCTACTTTCGCGGAGCGAGAGGCGACAATACGACAGTTATCGATTCGTCGGTCCTCAGTGATTAGCATCCTTTAAAGTAGGAGGCGACGTGTTCGCCGCAGGACTACGGGAGAAAGAGTAAATGCCAAGAGTCGTGAAACGAATGAAGGCCATGCGGGCAAAGTTGCCGGCGACAGCGGCTCCCATGCCGCTGGCCGACGCCGTCAATCTGCTGAAGACCTTCAACACCACGAAATTCGACCAGACGGTCGAAATCGTGATGCGGCTGGGAATCGATCCCAAGCAGGCCGACCAGTTGGTCCGCGGTTCGATCGTCTTGCCCAACGGCATCGGCAAGACGCTCCGCGTGATCGTCTTTGCCAAGGGCGACAAGATCGACGAGGCGAGGGCCGCCGGCGCCGACGAAGTGGGTGGGCCGGAGTTGGCCGAGAGGATCAAGGGTGGCTGGACCGAGTTCGACGTATGCATTGCCGCCCCTGACATGATGGGTGTCGTTGGTCCGCTGGGCAAGGTCTTGGGACCCCGCGGCCTGATGCCTTCGCCGCGTGCCGGCACCGTCACGCCCGACCTGGCCAAGGTCATCAAGGAATACAAGGCGGGCAAGGTCGAGTTTCGCTGCGACGCGGGCGGCAACGTCCACGCCGGGGTGGGCAAGCTGAGTTTCGAGGCATCCAAGCTCGTGGAAAACATCTCGGCTTTCATCAACTTCATTCAGCACCTCAAGCCGGCAGCGGTCAAAGGCCAGTACGTCAAGGGCATTAGCGTCAAGGGAACCATGAGCCCCGGTTTGCGGATCCAGGCATAGGGGAGCGGGTCGCACCCTGACAGCGGTTGGCGGTATGGCGCGGCGACTGTATCGGCCCGCCGTTTCCTGCCGCACGCTGTGGTGGGCCTGCTGGCGAAAGAAATTCAGTGGCAACAAATCAACGAACGCGCAGTAAATCAACGAGGCGCAAGGCATGAGTAAATACGTCAAAAATCTCGTAGCGGACGACATCAAGAAACGCCTGCAGAACGTCAACGACGCCCTGCTGGTGAACATGGTCGGCATGAACTCTTCCTCCACGTATACGTTGCGTAAGGAACTGCGTGCCAAGAAAATCAACATCCTCGTGGTGAAGAACAGCATGGCCGAGCGGGCCATGGCTGGAACTTCCCTGGCGAGATTGCTTGATGGGGTCGGTGGATCGGCGGCGATCTGTTGGGGCAGCGAAGACATCGTGGCCCTGGCCAAGACGATCAGCGGGGTCATCAAGAGCGAAAAATTCCCCGCGTTCCAGCCGCGCGGGGGCGTCATGGACGGCGAGCAGATTTCGGCCGACCAGATCGCCGAGGTCGCCAAATGGCCCTCGCGCACGGAACAACTGAGCCTCCTGCTCGGCCAAATCCTCTCGGTCGGCTCGCGCTTGAATAGCCAGTTGATCGCGATCGGTGGGGCGTTGGCAAGTCAGATCGCCGAAAAGGCCAAGGGCGGTGAAGAAGCCCCGGCCGCTGAGGAAGCAGCCGCCGGCGAGGGAGCGGTGCCAGAGGCGGCTGCCCCCGCCGCAGAGGGTGGCGAGGCTGCCGCGGCCAGCGCGGCGCCTAGCGCGTGAGAAGATTTCGCTTGAAGGTTGCCGGCGGTCAGCCAGTGAAAAACCTGGTAACCGACTCCGGTAACCCCTTAACCGTTATGGGGACTAACCCTTTTTAAATTATTAGTATAGAATCGTGGCGGTGGCCGGTTCGCGTCAGTTCCGCGCCGCCCTCGCAACAGTGAGAAAGGATCGATTAACGATGTCGACTGCTGAAACTACCCGTGAATACTCCCAGGCCGCCAAGGAGTTGGGCGACAAGATTGTTGCCTTGACCCTCAAGGAGGCCAAGGAGTTGAGCGATTACCTGGAAAACGTCCACGGCATCAAGCCTGCGGCCGGTGGTGCCGTGATGATGGCTGGACCCGCCGCCGATGCCGGTCCGGTTAAAGAGGCTGTGGTGCAGACGGAGTTTGACGTGGTGATCGAGGGCTACGAACCGACCAAGAAGATCGGGATTATCAAGGTCGTTCGGGCCGCCACAAGTCTGGGTCTGAAGGAAGCCAAGGACCTTGTCGAAGCCGTCCCCGCCAAGGTCAAGGAGGGCCTCTCGAAAGACGATGCCGAGAAGCTCAGGAAGGAACTGGAAGAAGCCGGCGCGAAAGTTGTTGTCAAGTAGCGCGCGGTTTCCGAGTGCGGATTGAAAGACGCCAAGCCGCGTGTCCGCGCGCTTGGTATAATTCAAGCGTGGCAAATTTCCGCTGCATCGCCATGGAGTCGATGACCATGGACCCCTCTCAAGTCAGGGGGGAAGTTTATTGCGTGGACAGTGTTTTAGCTCGTTGCTTTCCTATACCTCCCCGGGGTCATGCCTGCGGCGCGGCGGGTGCATGTCGCGCCGCGCGGGCGTTTCCTACCGGTCCCCGGGGTCCCCTTGCTTTTCTCAGAGGTGAACGCCCATGGCGACTTCCGCCCAACGACGCATTCAACCCAAGGATATCCGTCGCTTCGGCAGTCAGCGAGCCCCGCATGGGATTCCTGACCTGACCCAGATCCAAACCCGCGGCTACGACGCCTTCCTCCAGCACGAGGTTCCCTTCCAGAAACGCAAGGACCAGGGAATCGAGGGCGTGCTGCGCGAGATTTTCCCCGTGGAGAGCTACGACAAGACGCTCCGCCTGGAATTTCTCCGCTACGAGTTGGGCAAGCCGCGTTACGAGCCGGACGAGTGCCGGCAGTTGCGTTTGACGTATGGCCGGCCGTTCAAGGTCTGGCTCAAGCTCACCAAGGAGCAACCGGTCGAGGAGGAGGTCTACCTGGGCGACATCCCCATCATGCTCGGCGGCGGCGAATTCATCATCAACGGCGCCGAACGCGTCGTGGTCAACCAACTGCACCGCAGTCCGGGTGTCGATTTCGTGATGGAGATCGAGGGCGTGGGCGATCGTCGCTTGCACAGTTGCCGCATCATTCCCGAGCGCGGGAGTTGGATCGAATTGAACGTCACGCGCAAGGAAAGCTTGGCGGTCCGCATCGACCAGAGCGGCAAGTTCTCGATCATGACGCTGTTGCGGGCCATGGATCCGAAGTACGGCGAAGACGCCGACCTCTTGCGCGTCTTCTATGAGACGGAAAAGGTGAAAGTCGTCGACGGCCGCAGCGCCGCCAAGCTTGAGGGCAAGCTGGCCGTGACCGACATCATTTACCCGGCGGAGAGCCCCCGCGCCGGCGAGGTGCTGGTGGAGAGCGGTCAGAAGATCTCGAAGAATTTGGCGGAGACGATCTGCACGGCGGGCCTGAGCGAGGTCGAGGTCATGAGCGACCCCAAGAACCCGCTGTTGCTGAATTCGCTGGCCGAGGACGCCACGGGCAGCCACGAGGAGGCCCTGCTGCGGATCTACCAGCGGTTGCGTCCGGGCAACCCTCCCAACCTGGAGAAGGCGAAAGCCCTGTTCATTGAGAAATTCTACGACACCAACCGTTATCGCCTGGGCCGCGTGGGCCGTTTCCGCATCAACCGCAAACTGGCTCTGGACATTCCCGAGACCGAGATGACCTTGCGCTCGGACGACCTGATCGCCGCTATCCAGTATCTCAACAAGCTGCGGGCGAACGATCCGAGCGTGGAGATCGACGACATCGACCACTTGGGCAACCGTCGCTTGCGGACCATCGACGAGTTGGCCAGCGACGAGCTGCGCAAGGGTTTCCTCAAGCTGCGGCGCACGGTGCAGGAGCGGATGAGCCTGAAGGACATCGAAGACATGACGCCGCGGAGCCTGGTGAACCCCAAGAGCATCTCGGCGGCGATCGAATACTTCTTCGGCCGCGGCGAGCTCTCGCAGGTGGTCGACCAGACCAACCCCTTGTCGATGCTCACGCACGAGCGGCGGCTGTCGGCCTTGGGACCTGGCGGCTTGAACCGCAAGCGGGCCGGCTTCGAGGTCCGTGACGTGCATATTTCGCACTACGGCCGGATCTGCCCCATTGAAACGCCTGAAGGCACGAATATCGGGCTGATTTCCAGCCTGGCGATCTATGCCGGCGTGGACGACTACGGGTTCCTGGTCACGCCCTACCACAAGGTGAAGAACGGCAAGCTGGAATTTGACAAGGAAGGCAGGGCCGTCACCGAGTGGCTGCGGGCCGACCAGGAGCACGAGGCCCGCCTGGCGCCGGCCGACGTGCCGATCGAGAACGGCAAGCTGATCGGCGACTCGGTCATCGCTCGCTACCACGGCGACTTCCAGATCATCCCCTGCGACCAAGTGCAGTACATCGACGTGGCGCCCAGCCAGATGGTGGGCGTCTCGGCGGGCCTGATCCCTTTCCTCGAGCACGACGACGCCAACCGCGCGCTGATGGGTTCCAACATGCAGCGGCAGGCCGTGCCGCTGCTGATCACCGATCCGCCCTTGGTGGGCACGGGCATGGAGACCGAGGCCGCCCTGAACTCCAGCATGCTCGTCCGCGCCCGCAGCAAGGGCACGGTGACCTATGCCGACGCGCGGCGGATCGAGATCGGCAGCGACGTCTATAACCTTCGCAAGTTCGTGGGCCTGAACGAGCGAACCTGCCAGAACCAGAAGCCGATTATCAACGTCGGCGACAAGATCGAGAAGGGGCAGGTCATCGCCGACGGCGCCGCCACGTACCACGGCGAACTGGCCCTGGGCCGCAACGTGCTAGTGGCCTTCATGGCCTGGGACGGTTTCAACTTCGAGGACGCCATCATCATCAGCGAGGAGTTGGTAAAGGACGACGTCTATACCTCGATCCACATTGAGGAGTTCGACATCGAAATCCGCGAGACGAAACTCGGCCGCGAGGAGTTCACCCGCGACATTCCCAACGTGAGCGAGAAGATGCTCCGCAACTTGGACGAGACGGGCATCGTGCGCGTGGGCACCTACGTCCGCCCGGGCGACATCCTCGTGGGCAAGGTCTCGCCCAAGTCGAAGACGGAGCTCACGCCGGAGGAGAAGCTGCTGCACGCCATTTTCGGCCGCGCCGGTGAGGACGTGAAGAACGATTCGCTGGAAGTGCCCTCGGGCGTGGAAGGCATTGTCATCGACACGCAGAAGTTCTCGCGGCGGATGAGCCTCAGCGAGGACGAGCGAAAGGCCTTCGAGACCGCGCTGAAGGAGGCTGAGGCCGAGGGCAACGAGCGGATCGCCACCGCCTTCGGCCAGATGGTATTGAAGATCGAGGATCTGCTGAAGAAGGAGCTCAAGGACGAGGACGGCACGCGGCTGGTGGAAGGCCGCGAGCACCGTAGCGTAGCCGAGCAGGCACAGAACTTCAACATCGAATCGCTGGACGTCCGCAGCCCCGAGCGGAAGGCCGCCCTGGAGAAGCTGTACAAGCAGGAGTGGCCGGCGGTCGAGACGGCCATCGACGCCCGCGACCGCAAGCTCAACTCGATGAAACGCGGCGACGAGTTGCGCAGCGGCGTGCTGCAGATGGTGAAGGTCTACATTGCCGCCAAACGAGTGATCTCCGTGGGCGACAAGATGGCCGGCCGCCACGGTAACAAGGGCGTGATCTCGAAGATCCTGCCCCGTGAGGACATGCCCTTCCTGGCCGACGGCACACCCATCCAGATCATGCTCAACCCGCTGGGCGTGCCCAGCCGTATGAACGTGGGGCAGATCCTGGAAACGCACCTCGGTTGGGCCGGCGCCAAGCTCGGCTTCCAGTCGATCACGCCCGTCTTCGACGGCTCCACGGAGGCCAGTATCCGCGAGCTGCTAACCGAGGCTGGCCAGTTGGAATCGCGTCAGAACCAGCAGAGTTACGGTCGCTCCAAGGAAGCGTCCGACGCGTATGCGAAGAAAATCATTTCGGAATCGGGCAAGAGCCAACTCTTCGACGGCCGCACGGGCGAGCCGTTCGAGCAGTTCACGACGGTGGGCTACATTTACATGCTCAAGCTGCACCACTTGGTGGACGACAAGGTGCATGCCCGCTCGACCGGCCCCTACTCGCTCATCACGCAGCAGCCTTTGGGCGGCAAGGCCCGCTTCGGCGGCCAGCGTTTCGGGGAAATGGAAGTCTGGGCGCTGGAGGCCTACGGTGCGGCCTACATCCTCCAGGAGTTGCTCACCGTCAAGAGCGACGACGTGGAAGGCCGCACGAAGATATACGAATCGATGGTCAAGGGCGAGAACACGCTGGAGGCCGGCACCCCGGCCAGCTTCGACGTGTTGACCAACGAGATCCGCGGCCTGGGATTGAACATGCAATTGGAGAAGGCGCGGGCCTGACAACGTAGAAATGACGAATGACGAATGACGAATGACGAATCGATCAGAGAATCGCGGAGAACGGATAACGAGAAACGCGCCGTGAAGTTGCTTGAAGCGCTGTTTTTCGTCATTCGTCATTCGTCATTCGTCATTCCGATTTCCTCCTTCCTCCCCCAGTATTTCCCGGCATTTAAGTAGGAGGCATTCCCATGAGTATCGGCGAGACGACATACGATCGGATTAACGACTATACGGCGGTGAAGATCAGCCTGGCCCGCCCCCACGACATCCGCAGTTGGTCGTTCGGTGAAGTGAAGAAGCCGGAAACGATCAACTACCGCACCTACCGCCCTGAGAAGGACGGCCTGTTCTGCGAGCGGATCTTCGGCCCCGAAAAAGACTGGGAGTGCTCCTGCGGCAAGTACCGCGGCATGAAGTACAAGGGCATGATCTGCGATCGCTGCGGTGTGAAGATCACCCACAGCCGCGTGCGCCGCAAGCGCATGGGCCACATCGAGCTGGCCGCGCCGGTCGTACACATCTGGTTCTTCAAGGCCATGCCCAGCCGCCTGGGCGCCTTGCTGGCTATGAAGACCACGAGCCTGGAAAAGGTCATCTACTTCCAAGACTACGTCGTCACGCGCACCGGCGAGACACCGCTGAAGCACCAGCAGCTCCTCACCGAGGATGAGTACCGCGAGGCCCGCAAGCAGTACGGCGAGGGGACCTTCGACGCCGACATGGGCGCCGAGGCCGTCCGCAAGCTGCTGATGGAACTGGACCTCGTCACGCTCTCGCAGACCTTGCGCACCGACCTCTCGGAGACGTCCTCGAAGCAGAAGAAGAAGGACCTCATCAACCGCCTGAAGATCGTCGAGTCCATCCGCGACAGCGATAACCGTCCCGAGTGGATGGTGCTGGACGTGATCCCGGTCATTCCCCCCGACCTCCGCCCCCTGGTCCTGTTGGACTCGGGCAATTTCGCCACCAGCGACCTGAACGACCTCTACCGCCGCATCATCAACCGCAACAACCGCTTGAAGAAGCTGGTTGACCTCAACGCCCCGGAGGTCATCATCCGCAACGAGAAGCGGATGCTGCAGCAGTCGGTCGACGCGCTGTTCGACAACAACCGCTGCAAGCGGCCGGTGCTGGGTTCCAGCAACCGCCCGCTGAAGTCGCTGACGGACATGATCAAGGGCAAGCAGGGCCGTTTCCGCGAGAACCTGCTGGGCAAGCGCGTGGACTATTCGGCCCGTAGCGTGATCGTCGTCGGCCCCGCCCTGCGGCTGCACCAGTGCGGCTTGCCCAAGAAGATCGCCCTGGAGCTGTACCAGCCGTTCATCATCCGCCGGCTCAAGGAATTGGAGCACGCCGACACGATCAAGTCGGCCAAGAAGATGCTGGAGCGGAAGGACGAGGAGGTCTGGGACATTCTCGAGGAAGTGATCCAGAACCACCCCGTGCTCCTGAACCGCGCCCCCACGCTGCACCGCATGGGCATCCAGGCCTTCGAGCCCACGCTGGTGGAAGGCAACGCCATCAAGCTGCACCCGCTGGTTTGCAAGGGTTTTAACGCCGACTTCGACGGCGACCAGATGGCCGTGCATTTGCCGCTGTCGATCGAGGCCCAGGTCGAGGCCCACACGCTGATGATGTCCACCAACAACATCTTCAGCCCGGCCAACGGCGCGCCGATCATCAGTCCTTCGCAGGACGTGGTGATGGGCTGTTACTACATGACCGCCGCGCAGCCGCAGAGCAAGGGTGACGGCATGAAATTCACGTCGTTCGAGGAAGTGGCGCTGGCCTACTCCCTGGGCAAAGTGGCCACGCACGCGGCCATCGAGGTCCGCCTGGCCCCCACCCGCTTCATCAAGAACGACCCTGCGGCCAAGCCCGGCACGCTGATCAAGACCACCGTCGGCCGCGTGATGTTCAACTCCCAGTTGCCCAAGGGCATGCCCTTCTACAACATGCCCCTGCGTTCCAAGGACCTGGCGGAAGTGATTTCCGACTGCTACGAGATCCTTGGCCGGCGGAAGACGATCGACCTGCTGGACACGATGAACCGCATCGGTTTCCGCCAGAGCACCACCAGCGGTTTGAGCTTCGCCACGGACGACCTGATCACGCCGCCCAATAAGCAGAAGATCATTCAGAGCGCGGAAAGAGGCGTGACCAAGATCCAAAAGCTCTACCAGCGCGGCATCATCACCGAGGGCGAACGCTACAACCAGGTGCTCGATGCCTGGACCCACGCCCGCGAGCAGATCACCACGGAAATGATGGTCGAATTGGAGAACGACCACCGCACCGCCACGCACATCAATTACGTCAACCCGATCTTCCTCATGGCGCATAGCGGCGCCCGCGGCGGCGTGGAGCAGATTCGCCAGTTGGCCGGCATGCGCGGCCTGATGGCCAAGCCCTCCGGCAAGATCATCGAGACGCCCATCAAGGCCAACTTCCGCGAGGGCTTGAGCGTGTTGGAGTATTTCAGCTCGACGCACGGTGCCCGCAAGGGGCTGGCCGATACGGCCTTGAAGACGGCCGACTCGGGCTACCTCACCCGCAAGCTGGCCGACGTGGCCCAAAACGTCGTCGTGACCATGCACGATTGCTTCACCACGCAAGGCATCACCAAGCAGGTGCTCTACCGTGGCGAGAAGGTCGACGTGAGCCTCAAGGATTCGATCCGCGGCCGGGTCAGCCGGGTGAACATCGTGAACCCCGTCACCGACGAGGTGGTCGTCAAGGAGAACGAGCTCATCACGGTCGAGATTGCCCGCCGCATCGAGGAGATGGGGCTGGAGAAGATCCAGGTCCGCAGCCCCATGACCTGCGATGCCTCGCTGGGCATCTGCGCCTTGTGCTACGGCATGGACCTCTCCACGGGGTCGCTGGTCGAGGAGGGCATGGCCGTGGGCATCATCGCCGCCCAGAGCATCGGCGAGCCGGGCACGCAGTTGACGATGCGCACGTTCCACATCGGTGGCACGGCCGCCCGCCACGTCGAGGAGAGCGAGATCAAGGCCAAGAAGCAGGGCACGGTCAAGTTCACGCGCATGAAGGTCGTCCGCAACGACGCCGGCCAGCAGGTCGTGCTCACCCGCAACGGCGAGATCCTGGTCCTCGACCCCAAGGGCCGCGAACTGGAAAAATACGAGGTGCCCGCCGGCGCCAATCTGGCGATCAACGAGAACCAGGAAGTCAACCCGGGCGACATCCTCTGCCAATGGGACCCGCACGCCATCCCCATTCTCGCCGAAGTCAGCGGCAAGGCCCGCTTCGAGGACATCATCGAAGGCGAAACCATGCGGCTGGAAAAGGACCCCAGCGGCCACGAACGCCGCCTGATTATGGAACACAAGGGCGATCTGCACCCGCAGATCATCCTCGAGGACGCGGCGGGCAAGATCCTCGACTTTTACTACCTGCCGGAAAAGGCCCACATCGAAGTCGGCGAAGGCAGCCCGATCTCCGCCGGCACGCTCTTGGCGAAGACGCCGCGGGAGGTGGCCGGCACCCAGGACATCACTGGCGGTCTGCCACGCGTGACGGAGATTTTCGAGGCCCGCAAGCCCAAGGACCCGGCGGTCATCGCCGAGATCGACGGCACCGTGGAACTGCTGGGCGAGAAACGCCGCGGCAAGCGGACGATCGTGGTCCGCAGCGAGAGCGGCATCGAGCGCGAGCACCTCGTCTCGCACGGCAAGCACCTCCGCGTGCATGCCGGCAGTTTCGTCCGCGCCGGCGAGTCGCTGGTTGACGGGCCGCTGGTCCCCCACGACATTCTTCGCGTTTCCGGCGAGGAGGCTGTGCAGCACTATCTCACCCGCGAGATCCAGAACGTCTACCGTAGCCAGCGCGTGGAAATCAACGACAAGCACATCGAGATCATCGTCTCGCAGATGTTGCGGAAAGTCCGCGTGGAAAGCACCGGCGACACGTCGCTCCTGCCCGGCTCGATCATGGACCGCTTCGAATTCCGCGCCGTGAACCAGGAGTTGGCCAAATGCCTGAAGATCTCGCACAAGGGCGACAGCGACTTTGCCGAGGGAGCGATCGTGCCCGTCGAGAGCTTGAACCAGACGAACGCCCAGATCGAAGCCTTGGGCGGCGACCCGGCCAAGGGCGTCAAGCCCAAGTCAGCCACCGCCAGCACCCAACTCCTGGGCATCACCAAGGCCGCCGTACAAAGTTCCAGTTTCATCTCGGCCGCCAGCTTCCAGGAAACCACCAAGGTGCTCACGGAGGCTGCCCTGGCGGGCAAGATCGACCGCCTGGTGGGCCTCAAGGAAAACGTGATCCTGGGACACCTGATTCCGGCCGGCACGGGCTTCCGCACCTACCAGGATTCGGAAGTTCGTATCCGTCCCAACGCCCTGGAGGGGCTGGGACCGGAGAAGGAAGACATTCTCGCCCGCCATTTCCCCTTGTTGGAAGGTGCCGGCAAGGTCGAGCCCGCCAAAGAAGGGGATGGCCGAACGCAAACCGGCCCCAGCGCCCTGGATGCCCTGTTCGAGCATGCCGGAGCTGTCGATGACGACGAGGAAGAAGCCGAGGAATTGGTCGCCGAAATGGGCGATGAGGAGGATGAGGGGGAATAGGTCAGCTCAAAGCCCAAAAGGCCGAAACGCCCTGCCCCCCGTTGACAGGCGGAAAAAAAACAGCAAAATATAGGATTCTTGCCATTTGCGAGAGTTTTGGAACACAAACGTCAAACTCCCCACCGATTCTGTAGCGGTGGAAGGATAATCAACAAGTATGCCGACAATCAACCAACTGGTCCGAAAGAAGCGCGTTTATCAACGCCGGTACAGCAAAGCGCCGGTGCTGGAACAGTGTCCGCAGAAGCGCGGCGTCTGCCTCCAGGTAAAGACGATGACCCCCAAGAAGCCGAATTCGGCCTTGCGGAAGATCACCCGTGTGCGGCTCTCCAACGGCAAGGAAGTCACCGTCTACATTCCCGGCGAGGGCCACAGCCTGCAGGAACACTCGATCGTCCTGATCCGTGGCGGCCGTATCCGCGACCTGCCTGGCGTACGCTATCAGGTGGTCCGCGGCGCCCTGGACACGCTGGGAGTCGATGGTCGCAAACAGTCCCGCAGCCGGTATGGCGCAAAGAAGGCGAGTAAATAAGGGAGTTTATTATGGGTCGAATTACTGCCAGTCGCAAAACGCTTATCGGAGATCCGCAGTACGGGTCGCTCCTGGCCAGCAAGTTCATCAATTGCATGATGTGGGACGGCAAGAAGAGCAACGCGCAGCGGGTCTTCTACGGCGCCTTGGAGATCATCCAGGAGAAGCTCAAGGACTCCCAGCCCATCGAGGTTTTCACGCAGGCCGTGGAAAACGTCAAACCCAATATCGAGGTCCGTTCGAAGCGCGTGGGCGGTGCCTCGTACCAGGTGCCCATGCAAGTCAATCGCACGCGGCAGCAGTCGCTTGCCATCCGCTGGATCTTGGGTTCCTGCCGCGAGAAGAAGGGTCGGCCGATGCACGAGAAGTTGGCCGCCGAACTCCTCCAGGCCTACAACCGCGAAGGCGCCGCCTACACCAAGCGCGAGAACGTCCACCGCATGGCCGACGCCAACAAGGCCTTCGCCCACTTCGCCTGGTAAGAGTCACGCCGGTCCAAGACAACGACAACGCCGCGTTTGGGAGCCGTTTCCCAAAGGCGGCGTTTGCTTGCGCCAACATTTTTTGAAACCACGAATCAAACGAATTACACGAATGAAAGCGATTGGGACCTGTCCGTTGAAAAGGAAGCTGGATTCCTTTGCCGCGCTATTTGTGTAATTCGTATGATTCGTGGTTTCTTTTTTCAATTAGAGAGTCTAAAATAGGATTTTTGCAGACAATTTCCATCAACAGTTCAGCGGGTATTGTATTGTGAGCAACGACATTCTTCGCATCGCCGTAGTGGGCGGCGACGGGACGGGCCCCGAAGTCACCGCCGAAGCCGTCAAAGTCTTCAAAGCCGTCGCGGCCTTGGAAGGCATTCGTTACGAACTCAAGGATTTCGATCTGGGCGGCGCGCGGTTCCTCCGTACCGGCGAGATCCTGCCCGAAAGCGTCGTCGCGGAACTGGCCACCTTCAAGGCTATCCTCCTGGGCGCTGTGGGTCATCCGGACGTCGCCCCCGGCGTGCTGGAAAAGGGCCTGCTGCTGGCCTTGCGATTCCGCTTCGACCAGTACATCAATCTGCGGCCGGTAAAGCTCTTCCCCGGCGTGGAAACCCCCTTGGCCGGCAAAGGCCCCGGTGACATCGATTTCGTCGTCGTCCGCGAGAATACCGAGGACATGTACGCCGGCGTCGGCGGCTGGCTCAAGAAGGGCACGCCCGACGAGGTGGCCACGCAAACGGCCATCTACACTCGCAAGGGCTGCGAGCGCTGCATCCGCTGGGCCTTCGATTTCACCCGCAAACGCAACAAGAAGAAGCAACTCACGCTCGTGGCCAAGACCAACGTGCTGACCTACGGCCACGACCTCTGGTGGCGGACCTTCCAGGACGTGGCCAAGGAGTACCCGGACGTCAAGCCCGATTATAACCACGTCGACGCCTGCTGCATGTGGATGGTGAAGAACCCGGAGTACTACGACGTGATCGTCACGACAAACATGTTCGGCGACATCATCACCGACCTGGCCGGCATTCTGCAAGGCGGGATGGGCGTGGCGGCGGGCGGCAACATCAATCCCGATCCCGGCGGCCTGAGCATGTTCGAGCCGATGGGCGGCAGCGCGCCGAAGTACACCGGCAAGAACGTCATCAATCCCATCGCCGCCATCAACGCCGCCGCCATGCTGCTGGACCAGAGCGGTTACCCCCAGGCCGGCCAGCGCGTGATTGCCGCCGTGCAATCGGTCACGGGCACCAAGATGAAGAGCCAGGCCGCCGGCAAGATGGGCTATAGCACTACGGAAATCGGCGATCTGGTCTGCGCGGCCCTGTAGGTCCGGGGCAAGTTCGCCCCCGCCGGTTCTGCGGCCGGAAGCGAGAGAAGGACAACGTCATGAAGTTGGAGCGTTACCACGGAAACCCCATCCTCTCGCCGCATCCCGGGCACCCCTGGGAAGACCTCGCCGTTTTCAATCCGGCGGTCTGGTTCGAAGAAAAGACGCACGAGTTCCTCCTGCTCTATCGGGCCGCGGAGTCGCACCCTGAGTATAAGTGCTACTTCGGACTGGCGCGGAGCACGGACGGTTTCCATTTCGAGCGTGCCAGCGATCAGCCGGTCCTGGGGCCGAGCGTCGAGGGTTTCGACGGCGCTACGATCCAGGACCCGCGGCTCACCAAGATGGGCGACTGGTTCTACGTCACCTATGCGGCCCGGCACTTTCCCTTCGGCCAGTTCTGGAACACCGAGGTCCGGCAGCGGTACCTCAAGCCCAACGTTCCCGCGGCGTTTCCGCACTACCTGAAGACCAACGCCACGCTCACGGGCCTGGCGATGACGAAGGACTTCAAGACCTGGATCCGGGCCGGCTGGCTGACCGATCCGCTGCTGGATGACCGTGACGTGATTCTCTTCCCGGAAAAGATCGGCGGCCGCTTTGCCATGCTGCGGCGGCCGCTGGAATGGGTAGGCCCCGCCTACGGTACCGAACAGGCCTGCGCGTGGATCAGCTTTGCCGACGACCTGATGGGCCTGGCCAACGCTCCGGGCCGGCTGGTGTTGAAGAACAAGTACCCTGCCTGGGAAGCCGGGAAGATGGGCTTCAACACGCCGCCCATCAAGACGCCGCACGGCTGGTTCACGATCTATCATGCCCTGGGGACCGACAAGATCTACCGCCTGGGCGCTGTGCTCCTGGACCTCGACGATCCGTCGGTGGTCCGCCACCGCACGCCGGACTGGATCATGCAGGCCGAGACCGAGTATGAAACCGCCGGGTTCTATCCGGGAGTTTGTTTTCCCTGCGGCGCGGTGGTTGTCGAGGGGACGTTGATGGTCTACTACGGCGGTGCCGATAAATACTGCGCCGTGGCCACCTGTGACTTCGAGGCCATGCTGCGGCACCTGCTGGCATGTCCGGGGTAGGAAAGAACCGTAGGCCGGAATAAGCCTGCGCAGTTCCGGCAAAACACGATCCAATCATTGCCGGAACTGCGCAGGCTTGTTCCGGCCTACACAGTCCGGCGCATCCCGGGCTGAGAAAGGCGCTTGCATGCACCCCGTCGATGTTCTGGTCATCGTGCTGTATATGCTGCTGATGCTGGCCGTCGGCTGGTGGGTCGCGCGCAAGGCGTCCAAGAACGCCGAGTCCTACTTCTTGGCTGACAAGAGCATGCCCTGGTGGGTCATCGGCATCGCCCACGGTTCCAGCGGTCTGGACGTCAGCGGCACGATGTGGTTCGTGACCATGTTCTTCATCTACGGCGTCAAGGGCGTGTGGCTGCTCTGGATTTGGCCGCTGTTCAACGTGATCTTCCGCATGGTCTACCTGGGCACTTGGGTCCGCCGCTCCAACGTGCTCACGGGGGCCGAGTGGATGCGGACCCGCTTCGGCAAGGGCCTCGGCTCGGAATTGGCGTATCTCAGCGTCGTGGTATATGCCCTGGTCAGCGTCGTGGGCTTCCTGAATCTCGCCTTCCAGGGCATCGGCCGCTTCATCAAGCCCTTCGTGCCGTGGGATGTCCAGCCGCATTCCTGCGCGGTTGTCATCGTGCTCGTGGCCGGAACGTACTGCGTGGTCGGCGGCATGTACAGCGTGATTCTCAACGACGTGATTCAGCTTGTGCTCAAGTTGGCGGCGTCGGTGATCGTCGCGGTAATCGCTATCCGCGTGACCACGGCCGAGCAACTGGCGCAGGCCGTCCCCGCCGGTTGGGACAACCTGTTCTTCGGCTGGCGGCTGGGTCTGGATTGGTCGCAGCTCATCCCGCCCTTGCAGGAGCGCGTTTACGGCCCGGGTGGCGATGGCTACGGGCTGTTCGGGCTGTTCATTTCCGCGCTGTTCGTCAAGGGCGTGCTGGTAAGCATGGCCGGCCCGACACCCAACTATGCCATCCAGCACATCCTCTCCACGCGCAGCCCGCGCGAGGCGGCCTTGGAAAACCTGGTGATGGCGATCGTCTCGGTGGGGCCGCGGTTCCTGCTGATCTCGGCGATCGCTGTGCTGGGCGTCGCTTGTTTTGGGCAGGACCTTGCGCAGATGGGCGGCAAGCCCGATTTCGAGCAGATCCTGCCGAAGGTCGTGGCCGGCTATCTGCCCGTTGGCTGCAAGGGGTTGCTGGTGGCAGCGATGGTGGCCGCCTTCATGAGCACGTTTGTTTCCACCGCCAACTCGGGCGTGGCCTATATCGTCAACGATATCTATCGCCGCTACATCAATCCTGGGGCCCCCGCCCGCAAGCTTGTCGTAATGGGCTACCTCTGGACGGCGATCGTGATCCTCTCGGGCATCGCCTTTGGCTATATGACCGACTCGATCCACGGCGTCACCAAGTGGCTGACCTCGGCCTTAGTTCCAGCCTTCGTGATCCCCAACGTGCTGAAGTGGCACTGGTGGCGGTTCAACGGCTGGGGTTTCTTCGCCGGCATGGTTGCCGGCACAGTCGCGGCCATTGCCGTGATCGACATGCCCGAAATCGTGGCCTTTATGCTGGTTTTGTCGGTCAGCGCGGCGGCGTCGATCGGCGCCTGCCTGGCAACGCCGCCGGAGAGCATGGAACTGTTGGGCAAGTTCTATACGACCGTCCGGCCATGGGGATTCTGGGGACCGGTCTTCCGCCAGTGCCGCGCGGAGAACGCCGCATTCCAGAAGAACGGTGATTTCTACCGCAACGCCTTCAACCTGATTATCGGCATCGTTTGGCAGATCGCCATGGTGGCCATGCTGATGTATTTGGTGATCCAGCAGACAGATCGCATGCTGGTATGCCTGGCCGTGTTTGTGGCCACGTCGATCGTGTTGAAATTCACGTGGTACGATCGGCTCGGCCCAGGCGAGATGTATATGGTGGACGCGCCGGACACGGGCAAAACGTGAGCGGCGTCGCCGTGCTTCAGAGGCTAGTAGTGTCTCACACAGTTTGATGTCTATGGTCTGCGCTGGAGTTCCGCCCGGGCACCGCGTACTCGTGGTCGGCGGCATTTTCCGGCTAAAGCCGGAACTCCAACAGATACGGCAATTCAGGCACTACGGTAGCAAACTGTTTCACTTACCGGACCTGTCCACGTCGCTCCCCCGGGCGAGCAGCTTATGGAACTCTTCCGCCGTGCGCCGCCAGGTGAAGCGGGCCAGGTCGCAGCCGGCCTGCCGCCCGACCTCCGCCAGCCGCTCGCGATGCTCGTAGGCGTACTCCAACTGGTAGATCGTCTCGTCCAGGTCGGGATCGTCCCATTCGGCCAGCGGCTTGTCGCCCTGAAGCACTTTCAATGGCCGCAAGGTTTGAATCGGCATGCAGTTCCGGGTTGTAAGGATGTCCCGATGCCCCGTCGAAAAGGAGGCGATCGCCGGTTTGCCGCAGGCCATGTATTCCATCAGCACCAGGTTGGTCCCGCCCTCGCAACGATTGGGAAAGAGGCCCACGTCGGTGTTGTGGTAGACCTTGGCCATGGTCGCGTTGGGCCGCAGCGCCAGATGGATCGTCCGCGAAACGTCCACTGCGTTGTCGTGCAACACCTGATTGACCATGTCCGCGTGGTCGGACGCGGTGGGGGCGAAGCGAATGTAAGGCGAGCTACGCATCGTGTTGAGGGAAAACGACCACAGGTTCGCCCAGGAGGTCACCAGCATCACGTCCTTGTGCTTGTCCTGGAGTACCTTGTAGGCCCGGATCACCAGGTCCTGCCCTTTGCGCAATTCGAGCTTTCCGCCCGAGAAGACGACGAACTTGTCGTGCAGGAACTGCCGCGGGCGGGGCGCGGGGTCGAACACGGCCGGATCGATCCCCTGGATCACGGTGCTGACCTCGCTAGCGCCCAGCGATTTGAGCACCTCGGTACACCAACTCGACCCCGTGGCCACGTGGTCGAAATGCCGCCGGGCGTTGGCCAGTGATTCGGCCGACAGCAGGTTGTTCTCGAAGAAAGTATAGCCCAGCGTAAACGTTCCGCGCAGCTTCCGGTACGGGAGCATGTTCTGGTCGATGGTACAGGTCAGGAGCGGGCCGGGCACATTCGGTCCCCTCGCCCTTTGGGAGATGGATAGGGTGAGGGCGTTCGTTGGCGCCTCTTGCGCGTTCGGCAAGGTGCCGGCCAACGCATGGTATTCCAGTTCATCGCCGATGGCTTCCGGCGTGAAGGGCTCGGTGAGCAGGCGCACGCGGTCGAGCCTGGCCATTTCCATCGTGATTTGCTTGCCGACGATGCCCCAGCCGTGCCGCGAACCAATGGGTAGCGAGAGATAGATCATGCGCTTGGCATCTTCGAATTGTTTTGGATTTTCGTAACTGTTTAGCGGAATTGAGGAGCAGACCCCAGCCCGCTTGCCGGGCTGGTGGACAAGTCTTTTTAGCGAGTGAGAGTTCCGTCAGTCGACCCATGACCCCTGCCAGCTCGCCTGGCAGGTGAACCAGTCTTTGGGCGAGTGCAGGCCCATCGCCGACAAGGCTCCTTCACCTGCCAGCTCGCCTGGAAGGGGTCGTCTTCTTCATTCCGCTGAAATGTTGCCGGATTTCGTGCTTCGGATTTCGGATTTTGAATTTGTGCCCGCCGGCTCCTTCGGTACCAACGGCGCTCCCGGCTGATGCGTGATTTGGCTGAAGAACTCGCGATAAATCGGGGTCAGGCGCTCGTGCTCCGCCGCACGAGCCACCGGCGGCAAGACCTGGCAGGCCAGCCCGAGCGTCTGCCAGTAATGCTGCCGCGCGGATTCCGAGGGCACGACCACGTAGTCGAACGGCGTGAACGCCGCCGGGTTGCTATGCGTCAGGTCGTGCAGGGCGAAAACGATGGGAATGTCCAACCGCTTGAGCAGTTTGACGATCTCCCGCGACAGGGGGTCGTCGCCGTAGGTCCACACCGCGTCCGGTCGCTGCTTCTTCAAGAACAATTCGCAGGCGGGGAATCCGGGGACACATTACGGGTTTTCTTCTTTCTTCGGCCGGCCGCCCTTCTGGGGCCTCAGTAGACGGCCTACAATCGCCTCCACTCGATCCAAGAACGCCTCACCGCCAAGCGGTCGCCCT
>Ga0181520_10000425_pt1 | contig 93443 bp, 82 predicted proteins | sample PEATcosm2014_Bin_29_FD_132451 | JGI IMG/M metagenome (GOLD analysis project Ga0181520, IMG submission 132451) | Peatland microbial communities from MTU Mesocosm Facility, Houghton, MI, USA - PEATcosm2014_Bin02_30_metaG | ecosystem: Environmental > Terrestrial > Soil > Wetlands > Peat | place...
ACCCGGGGCTGCGATACCGTCATCAGCCGCGACGGACGCTCGGTGTACTTTGCCAATCGCGACAACGATTTTCTCTACAGCTTCCGCGCCGATGAAAAGACCGGGGCGCTGACCCCGATCGGGCGAACGCCCTGCGGAGGCAAGATTCCCCGCAACTTCACCCTCGATCCCACCGAGCGCTGGATGCTGGTGGCCAATCAGGATTCGAGCCTGGTAAGCGTCTTTGCCCGCGACCCGCACAGCGGCGAACTGGCCAAAGAGGGCAAGAGCTTTGCCGCGCCCGCGCCGATGTGCATTCTTTTTCTCTGAAGCGGCGCTCAAATCCCGCGCGCAACTGAGCACTCGAATGCGGTGGCTCAGAGGTGAATTCAATAAAAGCGCTGTCATCCTGAGCGAGCGCAGCGAGTCGAAGGACCTGCTTTCTCACCTGCTTCGCATGAAGCGGGTCCCTCGACTGTGTTGGACGCTTAGCGATGACAACTTTTTTGTGAATGGATATCCGGCTCAAGAGGCTAAGAGAAGTCTGCCTCCTGGTCCGGGTGGACCAGGTGCGGCGAGGGGCAGAGACGCCTTTTCCGGGTGGGAGCGGCGTCGTGCTTGGGCGGGGCGCTCGGCAGCTCTTGGGGGAGGGCCGATAAAAGCGCGGGCGGCGACGGGGGAGCAGCGTTCTCCGCAGCCCCGAATCCACCGCAGAGGAGGCCCAGCGCTGCGGCGGCGAAGGGGCTGACCAGCACAAACCAGGTGGCGGAGCTGAGCGCGTGCAGCAGCACCGGGGTTAGCGGGTTGGCGATGGCCAGGCTCTCGTATTGCTTCCACGGATCGGTGGGCGCGGGCGGTGGGGTTGCCCTCAGCATTTCGACCATCACGGCGGAGCAGGCCATGGCGGCGGCGACCATGCCGCTCCAGAATCCGGCCAGCGCCGCCCCGCTGCTGCTCCCGGTGGCCCGGCGGCCACGAAGACCAGCCACTCCCCAGAGCAGGCAGGCGGTGAGCAGAAGAATCCAATGAATCGGTGGGTAGGGCGCGTTCTCCGGGTTGCTCTGCGGCGACTCGAGCAGCACCATGGCCATCAGCGCCAGCCCGGCCAACACTCCGGGAAGTGCGCTGGCAGCCAGGGGGTTGTGCATCTTGCCTTGCGCGACCGAGCCGCCCAGCCAGTAGGCAAAGCCGATATAGCCGAGCAGCAGGACGCCCAGATCGAAGGCGGCCATGCCGTTGCCGGGCAGGTTCAGCACCTCCTGCCAGGGCCAAAGACGCAGTCCGAGTGCGGCCAAGTTTCCTGCCGCCAACAGCAAAAGGGGAAATCTCAATGAAGGCTGAGCACTGACGCCCATGAAACCACTCCTCGGGTTTCACTTTTCCCGGAAACGACGGGGATGTGAAAGTGGGTGATAGGACGAGTCTAGCTGTTTGTATCGAAATGAGACAGTGCTTTTATGGGTGCGCACCGGCCTGGTAACCCCCTGCTTCCGCCGGTTGATCCGCTTTGCCAACGCCGGAATCAAAGGGCGATCAGGGCAGGGTGGTGCAAGAGGTGGCTGCGTGCAGGCTGTGGTGCGATGGGCTCTTCGACAGCCGTGGCCGAAACATGCGCCAACTCCCAGGTCGAGCGGTCCTTCATCAGCCGCGAGACAAGGGCGGTGTGCATGGCATGGCCGGCGCGCTCGGCTACGACGTGGCCCTCGATGCGGCGTCCCGCCAGGGCCAGGTCGCCGATCAGGTCCAGAACCTTGTGGCGGACATACTCGTCGCCAAAGCGCAGCGGGCCGTTGATGGGGCCGTGGGCGTCGAGGATGATGGCGCTCTCCGGGCCGGCGCCTCGGATCAGACCCATGTTGCGGAGCATTTGCTCGTCGGCCTGGTAGCCAAAGGTACGCGCCGGGGCAATCGTGGCCCCATAGGTTTCGGTGGCCAGATCGACCTGGGTGCTTTGCTTGCCGATGGGAGCGGGAAAGTCGATGCTGTATTCAATGCTGTAGCCCGAGCCGGGATAGACGCCGATAAACTTCTCGCCCTCGCGGACTTCAACCGGCCGCAAAACGCGAATGACCTCGCGCCGCCGCCTCTGGGTGCGTATCCCCACTTGCAGGAACGCCTCGACGTAGGGCCAGGCGCTGCCGTCGAGGATGGGCAATTCGAGGTTGTCCAACTCCGCGATCACATTGTCGATGCCCATGCCGATCAGCGCCGAAAGCAGATGCTCGGTGGTCGAAATCAGAACGCCCTGGCGCATCAGGCTGGTGGCGTAGCTGACCTTAGCGATATTGCGGCCGATGGCGGGAATCTCGAAGTTGTCCAGATCGGTGCGGCGGAAGACGATCCCCGAACCGCCCGGCGCGGGCAGAAGCCGCATGGTCACCGGCGCCCCGGAGTGCAGCCCTACGCCCGAAAACTCCAGCGGCGCGGCGATGGTCTGTTCCAGATGGACGGGTTGGGCCAAGCCGGGCGGTCTCCTCGGGCGCAATTGCAGTGCAACGATAGAGTAGACGGGAGGGACGAGGCGCGTCCTGTGGCATTTTAGCCACACAATACTGCAAATGGGACACCTTCCCGGGGAAATCCAGCCGGCGAGCCTCTCGCAGCCGTCGTAAAATCGAAAAATCGCCGACCCGCGCGCAGAGAAAAAGCGCAGAAAAGAGTAGCTGGTGAAAACCGAAGCTGAAGCAGTTGTCCCCATGCGCGCGCTGCTGGCGGCCGCTCACCGCAAGCAGGCGGCGCTGCTCGATCTGACGCGGAAACTGGTGCTGGCCGAGTCGCCCTCTGACGACAAAGCTGCAGTGGACGCCTGCATGGCGCTGGCTGCTGCTCAAGCCAAGGCGCTGGGCGGGCGGGTGAAACTCCACCGCCAGCGCGGCTTCGGCGATTTGCTCGAGGCGCGCTTCGGCCCCAAGCCGAAGAAGGCAGCGACGCCGCAGAAGCCGATTCTGCTCCTCGGCCACCTGGACACGGTCTGGCCGCTGGGAACGCTTCAGACCATGCCCTGCCGCCTCGGCGAGGGGCGTCTGTGGGGTCCGGGAACAGTGGATATGAAGGCCGGCGTGGCCATGGCCTTCACCGCCATCGAGACGCTGGCTGAGGCCGGGCTGCGGCGGCGGCAGATCGTTCTGCTGCTGAACAGCGACGAAGAGGTGGGCAGTCCCGTCTCGCGGCCCATCACCGAACGGCTAGCCGCGGAGTGCTCCGCTGTCTTTGTGCTGGAGGCGGCGCAGGGGTTGGCCTACAAGACCGCCCGCAAGGGAACCGGCATCTGGCGGGTCGAGGTGCAGGGGGTGGCGGCCCACTCCGGCGTGGACTTTGAAAAAGGGGCCAGCGCCATCCTCGAACTGGCGCGCTTGGTAGAGACTGTGAGCAGTTGGACCGATCTGAAGCGTGGATTGACGATCAACGCAGGCCTGATCGGCGGCGGATCGAAGACCAACGTGGTGGCCGCCCAGGCCTGGGCCGAGATCGATGTGCGCATTGCCCGCAAAGCCGATGGGGCGCGCATCGCGGGCAAATTCGCCGCGCTGAAGCCAACCGGCAAACGCTGTTCGATTCACATTACCGGGGGCCTGAACCGCCCGCCGATGGAGCGCACGCGGGGGACCGTCCAGCTTTTTTATCACGCCCGCGCCCTGGCCGCGGAGTTGGAGATTGAACTGAAAGAAGCGGCCACGGGCGGCGCCTCGGACGGCAATTTCACCTCGGCGCTGGGCATTCCCACGCTGGACGGGATGGGCGCGGTGGGCGAGGGCGCGCACGCCCGGCACGAGTCCGTCGTGGTGGAGCATTTGGCCCCGCGCACCGCATTGCTGGCTGGGATGCTCGTCCCGTAACCTCATGATTTGGTCAACGCAGGAATGGAAAGCCGCTCACCCAGGACGAATCAATCGGCGGTTTTTACCAGGCTGCGGCACCGCGTTTCCCGGCTGTTTCAGGGCGAATAGGCGCACTCCGCCGCACACGCGCCGCGGGCGTTGCTTCATTTCCGTACGAAAGCCCCCACCTCGCCTGATAAACTCCCGTAGAGAACCAAGCTGGAGTCTGACACCGCAATGAAGACCACATCTTTGATTTTGTTATTGGCGGCAAGCACTCTTGCCGCAAGCGCTCAAGTTACAGCTACGCCGGCAACTCCGGACGCAACCGCCAAGCCAACTGCGACCGCCAAACCCGCTACGACGGCCAAGCCGGCCACGGCGACTACCGGAGCCAAGCCGGCCGTCAAGCCCGCGTCAAGCGCCACAACCGCCAAGCCGGCGACGACGGCGACGGGCGCGAAGTCCGCTGCCGCGGCCAAGTCTGCCGCTGCTGCCAAAGCCGCTACTGCGGCCAACACCATCCACCTGCCTCCCGGCGTGCACGAGGTCAAAGGCCCCGTGGTTGATGCTTTCACGCTGCGCTACCAGGAGATTCTTGTCGGTTCCGGCGCCGAGGCAGAACCCAACAAGATTTACACCGTCAAGTACACCGGATGGCTAGCCAGCGATGGGACCAAGTTCGACTCCTCCGCTGACCACCTCGCACCGAAGATGGACAACGATCACAAGCAGGTGCTGGGCCCGGACGGCAAGCCCGTCATGGAAGAACAGCCCCTGAGATTCCCCCAGGGGATGGGAAGAGTCTTCCCCGGATTCGATCAGGGCTTCATTGGCATGAAGGTGGGCGGCCAGCGCCGGCTCTTCATTCCCTGGCAACTGGCCTACGGCGAGAAGGGACGTCCCACCAACAACCCTGAGCATCCTGGGATTCCGGCCAAGACCGATCTGATCTTCGACATCGAGCTGGTTGCCGTGGACGATATGCCTCCCATGCCTGCCGGCCATCCCGGAATGGGCGGAGTGCCGCCTGGCGCACGCGCCATGCCTTCGATGCCCGGAGCCAAGCCTGGCGCTCCCGGCGCGCCTGCAACTCCGAGTGCACCGGCGGCTCCGGCTCAGCCCGGCGCGACTGCTGCTCCCGCGGCCGCTCCCGCTCCTGCTGCTCCAACTGCACCGGCCAAGCCCGCGACGCCCAACGCTCCCGCTGCCCCGGCGTCAGCCCCGGCTCCGGCAACTCCGCCGGCCAAGTAAGCCGGTATTGTTCACAGACAGGCCTTCCGGTCAGCGTTCCTCTCTCTAAAGAGATGCCGCGGGCCGGGAGGCCTTTTCATCTTTGCGGCCAATCATTCCGCGCGCAGAGAAAGTTCTTCTAACAAGAAACAACCGTGGACCGGGAGGACCACGATCCAGCCGGCCGGCAGGCTAGCGCTATAGTTTCCTGTCCCCTGGGTCGAAAACGCCGGAGGAGAACTCGGAACAAGGCTGGGATGACAGGATAAGGATCGAGATCGATACAGCAAGTCAGCCCCCGCTTCACGGCGAGAACAAGTCGGTGAGTTGGCGCGATGTTGCCGGAGAGGTACTGTCGTTTATTTTTCTTCTTCTGCCATCGAGCCCGATTCATGCCTTGTTATTGGCGCGGACCAGCCGAAGGCAATTGGCCCCACCGCAGGTGGTGCTTATACTGGTGGGATGCCGGCGAGACCCGCCCGCGGAGAGACTCCATGGACTTGCTCTGGACCCCCTGGCGCTATGCTTACGTCACCACAGCCGACGAGGCCGTTCGCCCCGGTGTTCCCGCCTGCCTCTCCGCCTGGCCCGGCGACCATCATTGCGTCTTCTGCAACCTGATGGCTGCCATCGATTTTGCCATAGAGAGCGGCATGGACCCCGAACAGGCGGAGAACGCCGGCGGGCTGATCTTTCGCGCCAAGTACTGCTTTGTCTGCCTCAACGCCTACCCCTACAACTCCGGACACATTATGGTTATGCCCTACGCCCATCTGGACCGTCTGGCGCTGCTGTCGACGGCCACCGCGCACGAACTGATGGATCTGGCGCAACTGGCGGAGAAGGCTCTGCAACGGGTCTACCGGCCGCACGGCATCAATATGGGCATGAATCTGGGCAAGGCCGCCGGAGCGGGCGTGGCCGGCCATCTGCACCTGCACGCTCTGCCCCGCTGGGCGGGCGACACCAACTTTATGGCCACCATCGCCGAAACCCGCGTCCTGCCCGAAGAACTAGCTATCAGCCGGCAGCGCCTCAAGCAGGCCTTCGCGGAGTTGATGCAGTAGCCGACTGCCCATCGTGCGCGCATGTACACCCGACAGCGTTCCGCCCTCTCACGTTCGGCATTCCACCGAATTACCATGAAAATGCGAACATTTTTCAGCATTTTGGAGGCTCCACGATGAAAGGCAAGCTCGAACTGATGATGGGGCCGATGCGCAGCAACAAGACCGCGGAGCTGCTGCGCCGCGCCGAGATGCGCCGCCAGTATGCCGGCCAATTTGTGCTGGCGCTCAAGCCCAGCGACGACACCAAGGGAGGCCCCGGCGTCATCGAGAGCCGCAACCCCAACGGCCACGGCAGGATGGAAGCCCTGGCCTTCCAGTCCAGCAACCCCTGGGAGGTGCTCGACGCCATCGCCCAGCGGGAGATGGAGATCGGCAAGCGCATCGAGTGCATCGCCATCGACGAAGGCCAGTTTGTCGACCAGCTCTTCGTCTTCACCAAGTACCTGCTCGACGCCCACCACGATGTGCTGATCGCCGGCCTGGACCTGGACTTCCGCGCCCTTCCCTTTGGCGAGATGCTGAACCTGAGCTGGCTGGTGAACGCTTACGGCGGCAGCATCACCGAGTGCATGGCCTATTGCAGTTGTGGGACCCGCGCGCTCTTCTCGCAGCGCCTGATCGACGGCCAACCCGCCGCCTACGACAGCCCCGTCAAGGTGCCCGGCGACGCCTACGAGCCGCGCTGTGCCGAGCACTTTGTTCTGCCCGGCCGGCCGCACTGATACATGGGAACCACCGCATCGATTTTGGGCTCCTGGAATAGCTCGTTTTCCCATGTTGAAACACTGAGAATCTCTTTTTTAACCGGCGGATTCTTCCCATCTGCGAAAAAACTTTTGAAGGATACGATGTATACCTGAGGGACTCCTTTGACGGCTGCCATGGCGCACATCCGGGGGTATGTAAAGGGGAGGAACTGGGCGGCGGAGGCTCTGGCCGGCATGGGTTTGACGGTCAGCGGCGCGGTGCGCATCCCGCTCACCCGCATCGTCGCGGAAAAGAGTTTCTCCTTCGATCTGCGCCCTTTCCACGCAGCGGGAATGCAAGCAGCCAATAGAACCCCTCCGATCGCCTGAAGGAAGCGATGAACTCCGAGATTGTTCGCCAACTATCGCCGCAAGAAGACGAACTGGCCCGCAAGCGCGAAGAGCTGGCGGTGCTGGAGGTCGTGCTGGCGGATCGCGAGCTTTTTCTGGCCAACCTGCGCGCCGAGCTGGCGGCCTTCGAAGGCCGCTACCTGCGCCAGATTGGCGCTCTCTACGCGGAGCTGGACGACTGGACCGCCAAACTGGCCGAGTGGACCGCGGAGTTGTCTGGCACAGCGCAGGCCAAGACCGTCGCCGCCGAGGCCCGCGCTCAGGCTGAAGAATCCTATGCCGCGTCGCACGGCGAGGCCGCCGCAGCCGAAGAGTTTGCGCCGCTGCCGGAGCTGAAGAAGCTCTTCCGCGAGGTCTGCAACCAGGTGCATCCCGACCGCGCCGTCACCGATGAAGATCGCGCCATCCGCGAAAGATTGATGGCCGAGGCCAACGGGGCCTACAAGCGCCAGGATGCGAGCGCCCTGCGCAAGGTTCTGGAAGAATACAAATGTCGTCCCGAGGCGGTCGAGGGCGGCGGCGCGACGGCCGAACGCGAGCGCGTTATCCGCCAGATCGAGCGCATCTCCCGCCGCCTGGGGGCCATCGAGATTGAGATCGCCGAGTTGTCCTCGTCGGAGATTGCCAAGTTGATGGCCAAAGTGCAAGGCGAATCCAACCAGGGCCGTGAGATGATGGCCGATATGGCGCGCAACATTCGCATGAGGATCGCGCAGGCGCGCGAGGAGTTCGAGGAACGCTCGGCAACCGTGAGGATGAGATGAGCGAGATTCAGGCGAACGCGATCGAGTTGATTCCGGCGCAGGTAGCCGCGCTCACGGTCTCCGGAGTGCGTCGGCTAGCGGCGCGCGGGCGCATGGACCTGCTGCGCATTGAAGAGGCCATCGAGTGGCTGCGCAAGGGCATGGAGTTGCACACCGCGGCCTTCGACGATCCCGGCTGGATGGCCGTCGTCGAGGCGCAGGCCCACACCCGCTCCCAGGCCGATCGCCACGCCCAGTTCCGCACCATCCTCGAATTTCTGCGCCTGGTGGCCGAGGGCGGCGACCCCGAGGAGGCCGGCAACACGCTCAATATGACCGCCGAAGACCGCGAGACGGCTCGCACGCTGCGCTCCTTCTGGCCCGATACCTCGGCTTCGATGGTGCGCGCCGTGCAAAAGGAGCGCGAACGCGAGCGTGCCGACCTGCTGCGCCACGAGGAGCGGCTGAAACGCGCCTTCCTATGCTTCCAGGCCGGCTACCGCCTCGATCCCTACAATCGCGAGATCAACTACATTCTGGCCGAGTACTATTCTGTCGGCCTGGGCATCAGCCGCGATGAAGATGTGGCCCTGCTGCATCTGCGCCGCTCCGCCGCCCTGGGCCACGGCGGCGCACAGCGCGCGCTGGGCTACCGCTACTCCGCCAGCCTGCGCGGCGGCCCGGAGATGAGCGCCTCTTCGTGGTTCCCGCGCAGCGCCGACGGTCCGAACACGGGCCACCGCTCGACGCGTGCCGGCTCGTGAACGTAAGTCTCCGCAATCCCCATCTCGCTGTCGATACGCTCAGAGAAATTGCCTCATTGTCTTGACATCGTCATGACAATTTGGCACGATGATCGAGGAAGCAGCGGAGAACCCCATGGCTACACAACCCATCCTGACGGAACGGCGCTCGGTGAAACTGGATCTGCGCGTTTCGCCTTCGGCCAAAGCCAAACTGCAAGCAGCCGCCTCCGCCACCCATCGCTCGATGGCCGATTTTGTAATGGAGAGCGCTCTTTCCCGCGCCGAGGAGACGCTGGCCGAGCGCCGCGTCTTCGGCCTGGATGCGGAGAAGTGGACCGCCTTTCAGACCGCACTCGATGCCCCGGCACGCCCCTTGCCCCGCCTGCAAGCACTCCTTGATGAACCGGGATTCTTCTCTTCCAGCCAAGCCAAATGACTGAGACGCGCAGGATCGAGAAACTCCGTCGCGACCATCCGGTCGACTCCTTCGACTGTGGACAGGAAGCTCTCAACCAATGGTTGCGCAAGCACGCTTTGCAAAACCAGGGTGCCGGCTCGGCCCAGACTTACGTCGGTCTGGATGGCGATACTCTCATCGGCTATTACAGTCTGGCCGTCGGCCAAATCGAATACAAAGACGCGCCGGAACGTTTGCGCAAAGGACTTGCCCACCATCTGGTTCCGATCATGCTGCTGGCCCGTCTGGCCGTCGATAAGAACTGGCAAAAGAAAGGCGTAGGACGCGCGCTGCTGCGGGATGCCATGCTGCGCACCTTGCAAGCAGCCGAGATCGCCGGCATCCGGGCGCTGGCCGTTCACGCCAAGGACGAGGCGGCGCGGCGCTATTACGAACAATTCGATTTCGTTCCCTCCCCGGTCGACTCGCTCCACATGCTGGTGCTGCTGAAAGACATTCGCGGGCAAATCGCAGTTTGATTAGGCCAAACTTGAATCCTGTGGAGTACATTGGGTTGAAGTGGAAATTCAAGAAAGGATGCAATATATGAGTCAGCCAATTAGCCTTTTCTCTGGGTATTCCCAACGCGAAAACAGAACGACAAATTACTGCCTTCTACTTTTGAAGATGTTATATGAAGAAAACCCTAAGTTTCTCGCAGAGGTAATGAGTGAATTGGTCGGCGAAGATTTGGGCGAACGAATTGGTGTGAGTTTTCGTCACCAGGAGCACAAGGGGTCGAGTGTTCCAGACGGCCTAATCCTTCAGTCTGCGTTTACACGAGACAAAGAATTGGGATTGGTTCCAGAATGAGCAACTTGAAAATCATCTCATTGCGCTCGACGGATGTACAACAGCAAACAATATTTCGATGTCGGTCCTTTAAATGTTGATGATGCGGAACAACTCGCTTACGCATTGTCCGGCAAGACTTGGTCAGAGATCCGTGCTCTTTCGACTAAGTAAGGGGGCCCGCTGCTAAACTGAAGCAGCATGATTCTCCCGTTTGTTCGCGAGATTTTCGCGGATCTGGAGCACTCTTCCGGCTTCGAGCGCGTACGCAGGCACCTGAGCCTTGCTGCGGGGCGCAGGCGTGTCTCTGGGCTGACGGCTACGGCGCGGGCCATCTATCTGCCGCTGATGGCGCGAGCGGCCAATCAGCCGATTATCGTCATCGTCGCCGACAACAAGGCCGCCGAGGCGCTGGAGCCGATGCTGCGCGCCGGCTGCGAACTGACCGGTGCCATCGATCCGGCGCGCGTCGTCCGTTTGCCCGCCCACGACGTGCTTCCCTTTGAAAACCTCTCGCCTCACCCCGCCGTGCAGGAGCAGCGCGCCGCGGCCCTGTGGAAGCTGGCCACCGGGCAGACCTCGATTCTCATCGCCCCGGTCGAGGCCGCCGCGCTCAAGCTCTTCGACCGCGACTACTACGCAGGCCTGGCCGTCACCCTGCGCCGCGGCGAAGAAGTCGACATTGAAACCCTTACCGCTCACCTGGCCAGCGTTGGCTACACGCAGATGGATCTGGTCGAGATGCCGGGACAGTTCACCCGCCGCGGCGGCATTCTCGACATCTACTCGCCCGAGGCCGACCGGCCCGTGCGCATCGAGTTTTTTGGCGACGAGATCGAAACCATCCGCAAGTTCGATCCCGAGACGCAGCGTTCGCAGAGCGGCTTGGATGAAACCGAACTGCTCCCGCTGACGGAAACTCCCGTCACCGAGCGCCTGCTGGCCGCCGTCCATGCGCGGCTCAGTAAACAGCGCGTCGAAGATGAAGATGAAGAAATGGCCGCCGAGGTCGCGGCCTCTGGCGGCGTGAGCGTCTTTCCCGGATGGGAGTTTTTCTCCGCCGTCGCTGGAGCGCATAAATCGCTGCTTACGTTGCCGCAAAAGTGCATGTTGTTTGTCGATGAGCCGGCCATGGTACGCAACCAGATCGACCGCTGGTGGAACAAGGTCGAGCAGCGCCATGAGCGCGCGGGGATCGGCACGCTGATCCGGCCCGAAGACATCTATCTGCGCCCCGAAATCTTGCAGGCCATGCTGGCCTCGCATGTGGGCCTCGATCTGGATCAGTTGGGCGCGGTGGACGTGCTCGATGAAGACAGCAATATGGGCGAGATCGAGCTGAACACCAGGCCCACCATGCGCTTTCACGGGTCCATTCCTGCGCTCACCGCGCAGTTGAAGAGTTTGATGGAGATCGAGGCACGCATCGTGCTGGCCGCTCCGCACCAGGGAGATGTCGAGCGGCTCGCCACCATGCTGCGCGAGTATCAGATTCCCTATCGTCTGGGCAGCCGCGCCGCGCATGTTGAGGCAACGCTGGTCGATGAAGGCGGCCATCTCAGCGGCGATCAACGCGTGCCGGTGATCGTGCGTACGCCATTGTCTGCCGGCGTGACCTTCGGCGGCGGCTCCCTCGTCCTCTTCGGCGCGAATGACCTGTCGGATGAAGCCGATGTGGCCGCGCGCCCCGAGCCCAAACGATCCAAGACCGCGGCCTTCGTCTCCGACTTCCGCGATCTCACCGTGGGCGATTATGTGGTGCATGTCGAGCACGGCATCGCGCAGTATCTCGGGCTCAAAGAGATCGTGCAAGACGGCCTCTCCGTTGAGTTCATGATTTTGGAGTTTGCCGAGCAGGCCAAGCTCTATGTGCCGCTCACGCGTCTCGATCTGATTCAGAAGTACCGCTCCACCGACACCGGACCCGCGCCCGTGCTCAACCGCCTCGGCTCGCAGCAGTGGACCAAGACCAAGGCGCGTGTGCGCAAGGCCATGCAAGACATGGCCGCCGAGTTGCTCAAGCTCTACGCCGAGCGCGAGACGGTCAAGGGCGTAGCCTTTGCTCCCGACAACGAATTCCAGAAGGAGTTTGAAGAAGCCTTCGATTACACCGAGACCGACGATCAGCTCTCGGCCATTGCCGCCATCAAACTCGACATGGAGTCGACCATGCCCATGGACCGCCTGCTCTGCGGCGATGTGGGCTACGGCAAGACGGAAGTGGCCATGCGCGCGGCCTTCAAGGCGGTGCAAGACGGCAAGCAGGTCGCGGTGCTCACCCCCACGACGATTCTTAGCTTTCAGCACTTCGAGACCTTCAAGCGCCGCTTCTCACTCTTCCCCATCAACATCGAGATGATCTCGCGCTTCCGCACGGCCAAGGAGCAGAAGCTCATCGTTGAAAGAGTCGAGCAGGGCAAGATCGACATTCTCATCGGTACGCATCGCATTCTGTCGAAAGACATCAAGTTTCAAGATCTCGGTCTGCTGGTTGTCGATGAGGAGCAGCGCTTCGGCGTGCGCCACAAAGAGCGTCTCAAGCAGATGCGCAAGCAGATCGATGTGCTGGCCATGAGCGCCACGCCTATTCCGCGCACACTGCATATGTCGCTGGTGGGCCTGCGCGATATGAGCGTCATCGAGACGCCGCCCAAGGATCGCATGGCCATTCAAACGGTGGTGGCCAAGTTCGACGAGAAGATCGTGCGCTCGGCCGTTGAGGTTGAGTTGGAGCGCGGCGGGCAGGTCTACTTTGTGCACAACCGCGTCGACTCCATCTATGAGATTGCCGCGCGCATTCAAGAGTTGGTTCCCGGAGCGCGCGTCTGTGTGGGCCACGGGCAGATGAGCGAGAACGAACTGGAACGCGTAATGCTGGCTTTCATGAGCCATCAATACGATGTGCTCGTTGCCACTTCGATCATCGAAAACGGACTCGATATTCCGCTGGCCAACACCATCGTCATCAATCGCGCCGACCGCCACGGACTCAGCGAACTCTATCAACTGCGCGGTCGCGTGGGCCGGTCCAATCGCCGCGCCTATGCGTATTTGCTGATCCCTCCCGAGAAAGAGTTGACGGAGATTGCGCGCCGGCGGCTGGCCGCATTGAAGGAGTTCAGCGATTTGGGCGCGGGCTTCAAGATTGCTGCTCTCGATCTCGAACTGCGCGGCGCGGGCAACATGCTGGGCGGCGAGCAGAGCGGACACATCGAGGCCATCGGCTTCGAGCTCTATACGTCGATGCTGGAGCAGGCGGTCAAGGAGATGAAGGGCGAGAGCGGCGAAGAGAAGCCCGCCGCGCAACTCAATCTCGGCATTGCCCTGCGCATCGATGAGAGCTATGTAGCGGAAGAGAATCAACGCCTGCGTCTCTACAAGAAGATCGCCGGAGCCGCAAGCCCGGCGGCGATTATTGATTTGCGCACAGAGATGGAAGACCGCTATGGCGCGTTGCCCGACGCTACGGTCTATCTGCTGGAAGCGTCCTTGATCCGCTTGGAGTGCGAGCGCCTGGGCATTGCCCAGATCGACCGCAAGCGTGCCGAGTTGCATCTGCGCTTTACCGAGGCGGCGATCATCGATCCCCAGCAACTGATGAAACTAGTCGCGCGCAACGCCAAGCGTGGCGCGGTCTTCACTCCGCAGGGCGTCTTGAAGTATCCGCTGGTTTCCATCAAGCCCGATGAGGTCTTGCTGGAGATTCAGGAGTTGATCGAAGATTTGGCGCCTGTATCGTCGTGATCCCACCCTAGCCGCAAGAACAAAAACGCGGCGAGGGTGGGGCACCCATTTTGAATTTTGGATTTTTGGAAATGAATTCAAGAGAGAGATGAAGATGAAAAACATTTTTGCAGCACTCACGATGGGAGCCTTTATGACGGCATCGATCGGCGCACACGCCGTTGATAAGAACTGGAAGCAGAGCTTCGAGAAGCTCTCCGACGCTTACTTCGATCAGGTCTACTTCCACTACAACCCCACCACCGGAACGCTGGCCGGCTATCACCAGTACGATACGCAGTTAGAAAATCTCTCGCGCAAGAACATCGACGCGCAAATTGCCGACCTGAAGAGCTTCGAAAAGCGTGTCGAGGCCATTCAGCCTGGCTCTGACACTGCCGATTTCGTTCCCCGCAGCGATCGTGAGATTGTGCTCGCGAACATCCGCGGCACGCTGTTGACCTTAGAGACGATTCGCCCCTGGGAGAAGAACGCCGACAACTATTCCGGCATTGCCGCCAACGGCGCATTCACGTTGATGGAGCGCAGATTCGCATCGCCCGACGATCGCCTGCGCTCGTTAATTGCGCGCGAGAAGCAGATGCCGGCGCTCTTTGCCGATGCGCGCAAAAACCTCAACAACCCTCCGCGCATTTTTACCGAGATCGCCATCGAACAGTTGCCGGGGATTGTCAGCTTCTTTCAAAACGATGTGCCGCTGGCCTTCAGCGAGGCCAAAGATTCGGCGCTCAAGGCCGAGTTCCTGAAGACCAACGCCGACGTGATCGCCGCGTTGAACAGCTATCTTGGCTGGCTCAAGACCGACCTTCTGCCGAAGTCCAACGGCGACTTCCGCATCGGTGCGGAGACCTTCTCGAAGAAGCTGGCCTACGACGAGATGGTCGACATTCCTCTGGACAAGCTACTGGAGATCGCCTGGGCCGATCTGCGCAAGAATCAGGCCCACTTCAGCCAGGTCGCCAAGGAACTGGAGCCCAACAAGGACGCGCCCGCCGTGGTCGAAGAGCTGGGCGCGAAACATCCCCTGCCCGATCAATTGATCCCCGCCTTCCGCGCTACTTTCGACGGGCTGGTCAGCTTCATCCGCTCGCATCACATCGTCACCATCCCCTCCGATGTGCGGCCCATCGTGGAAGAGACACCGCCCTTCATGCGCGCCACAACATTTGCTTCGATGGACACACCGGGACCTTTCGAGACCCACGCGACGGAGGCCTATTTCAACGTCACGCTGCCCGATCCCTCGATGAAGCCCGAAGAGGTCGAGGGCTACATGCATTCGTTCAATGTGGGCACGGTGATTTCGACCGCGGTGCATGAGGCGTATCCGGGCCACTACATTCAATTCCTGTGGCTGCCGCAAGCGCCCAGCCGGGTGCGCAAGCTGCTCGGCGCGAACACCGACATCGAAGGGTGGGCGCATTACACCGAGCAGATGATGCTCGACGAGGGTTACGGACAGCCTGGGGCGGGCGCGAAAGACGAGCGCGAGTCGAAGTTTCTTCGCCTGGGCCAGCTTCAGGATGCGCTCTTGCGCAATGCGCGCTTCATCGTCGGCATACAAATGCACAGCGGCAGAATGAGCATCGAAGAAGCTGAAGCCTTCTTTCAGAAGGAAGGCTATCAATCCAAGGAGACGGCGGTGGTCGAGACCAAGCGCGGCGCCGGCGACCCCACCTATCTCTACTACACGCTGGGCAAGCTGGAGATCATGAAGCTGCGCGAAGACATGAAGAAGAAGCAGGGCGCGGCCTTTTCGCTGGAGGAGTTCCACAACAACTTCCTGCGCCAGGGCTTTCCGCCCATCAAGATCGTGCGCCAGGCGCTGCTGGGAGACGATTCGCCAACGCTGTAAATTTGCATGAAATGGGACTAAGATGTTTCGGAAAAAGCACTGACACCGATCCTCGTTGTGGAAAGAAGCAGACTGTTGCTTTTATTCTGAGCCCGACGAGGCTCGTTTTAGAGCGATTCCAGAATGGTTATACCCAGCAACCATTGTGTCAGGCCGTCGCTCGCTGAGGCTCGCACCGACTTGAATGCATGGGTTTCCGGGCACACCGATTCTGGAATCGCTGGAGCGCTATTACGGAGGGAATTATGCGTGGAATCGGCATTTTTCTGGTGGTAACCGTCACCTCCATTCTTGTGACTTCTATCTTGCTGACGTGGTGTATTTTATCGTTAGGTCTTTCACTGACGGATGCGAGCAGAATCCAGATGCTCGTCAGCGCCCTGGCGCTCGTTTTGGGTACTGCGGGCGCGTTTGCCGGCGCCGTTGCCAGCCTGCGGGTAGCGGGCCTTGGCCTTACAGTCTCCGAGCGTCAGGCAAGGTCCGATGCGATTCAATTTCTTGAAGGGCGCTTTTCGCGTTCAACAGATATTTTTGCGAAGGTGATTCTCGCCTGCGGCAATCTGTATGCGGCAGGCATTCTTGTTGAGAACGCGGTTCCGGCCTTCGACGTCAGCCCCGAAGACTTAGTGGATGGAGTGGTCGATAGTACAATTCGAAAGCTATTCAACACCGGCTCCCCCGAACCTCTCAAGGCGGAAATAGGCTACCTTGGCGAGACGATTGAAGCACTGGTCGGCGCCATAGAAGCACTTGCGCAAGATGAGTTTTCTCTGTACTGCTTCCGCGTGGCGGCTGCATCGCAGAGGGGATGGCTGAGGGAGATCGAGGAGGAATTGCACGATACGCGGCAAGCCGTGTCGTTGGAGAGCCTGGCCGAGATCACCAGCATTCTTCAAGTATTGAAGAGGCGGCTTCGCGATGAGCATCTGGGAGGAGTTTTATCCGCCCGCGTAGCGGCAAATACCGCATCTACCCCACAGTTCGGCGGATTCGATTATGACAACAGGGCGGTTCGCAGCTTGATGTTCCTCGGCAACTTACTTCTTTATCGAATAGGAAAGCTGCCAGACGGGCGCACCTTTGTTGCTTCGTACGGAGCCGCGCTGTTGCGGGATATGATTCGATCGATTCCCGATGGTGCTTCAATTGACCGCGCCTTGGGGCAGAGATACCCGCATTTGTCTTTTGCACTTCCCGAGTTGAAGTCGGAGTTCGATCCCGCGAGTTTGTCATCGTCATCGCTTTCTCTGGCCATTTCAGATGCCGAGAAGATTGGGCGGCTTCATCTACTCGTATCGCAGGAGATTTCCGCCCCAACCGACTTTTAACATGTTCTATTTTTCAATCTCAAGCTGCCTCATCGGGGAGAGACGGCGCAAAAACAACTCTACCGGACACGGTGGCTTTTTCAGTTCCACGCCTGCATCCTCGCTGTATCTTTCTCCCCTCCATCCCATTCTTGCGATTGCCCTGTGCTTGCGCGCGGGTTACAGTTGGAAGAGATGACATGGTATTGTCGCAGGCGCTGAAATCGATTTTGCAATGGATAAAAGCCAAGGAGACGGAATGAGCAAAAAGGTTCGCAAGGCAGTCTTTCCCGCGGGAGGACTGGGTACGCGTTTTCTGCCCGCCACCAAGGTCATACCCAAGGAGATGCTGGCGCTGGTCGACAAGCCCATCCTCCAGTATGGCGTGGAAGAGGCGATCGCCTCGGGCATCGAGCACATCATCATCGTCACCGGCCGCGGCAAGGGCGCGATGGAAGACCATTTCGACTATAGCTTCGAGTTGGACGCAATGCTGGAGCGGCGCGGCAAGCATGAGCTGCTGGCCATATCGCGCGGCGTTTCGGCTATGGCCCGCATCAGTTATGTGCGCCAGAAGGAGCCGATGGGCCTGGGCCACGCCGTGCTCTGCGCCAAGGATCTGGTGGGCGACGAGCCCTTCGCCGTCCTTCTGCCCGACGATGTGATCGATGCCGAGGTTCCCTGCCTCAAGCAGATGATCAATGTCTTCAACGAGCAGGGCGGATCGGTGTTGGCGACCATGAGCATCGATGGCCCCGCGATCGGCGCCTATGGCGTGCTGGCCGGTTCCAGGGATGTAGTAGACCCGCGCCTCTACAATTGCACCGGCATGGTCGAGAAGCCCAGGTTCGAGGACGCTCCTTCGAATCAGGCCATCATTGGCCGTTACGTGCTCACGTCGCGCATCTTCGAGTTGCTGGCCGAGACCACCCCCGGCGCCGGCGGCGAGATCCAGCTCACCGACGGCATTCGGGCGCTGCTCAAGGAAGAGAAGGTCTTCGGCTACACCTTCGCAGGCAAGCGCTACGACGCCGGCGACAAGTTCGGCATGTTGCAGGCCACCGTCGAATTCGCACTGAACCGTCCCGAATTCGGGGAGAAGTTCAGGGCGTATTTGAAGGGGCTGGAGCTATAGAGCGGTGTTAGTGGAGATAGCGGAGATAGAGGAGTTAGCGGAGTTAGCGGAGTTAGCGGAGTGGGCATGAATCCTAACTCCGCTCACTCCGCTCACTGGCCACGCAGTGGCCGCTCACTCCGCTTTTTCGCCTACTTCCATTTGATATTGCAGCCCATGGAGGGTTGCTGGTCGGTGGGCACGTGTTTGCCGGCCAGCACCTGGCCGATGGCGAAGCGCAGGTCCTCGCCGGTGACCGGGATGCCGTTGCCGGGACGGCTGGAATCGAACTGGCCGCGATAGACCAGTTTGAAGTCGCCGTCGAAGAGGAAGAAGTCGGGCGTGCAGGCGGCCTTGTAGGCCTTGGCCACGGCCTGCGTCTCGTCGTAGAGGTAAGGGAAGATAAAGCCGCGCGTCTCGGCCTGGTGGTTGAGGCCTTCGGGATTGTCGTCGGGGTGATTGACGGCGTCGTTGCTGCTGATGGCCACGATGCCCACCGCCTGGTCGGAGAAGTCCTCGGCCAGCGCGGCCAGGCCGCTCTCGACATGCTTCACGTAGGGGCAATGGGCGCAGATGAACATGACCAGCAACGCCGGCCGGCCGCGAAAATCGTCGCGATGAACGGTGCGGCCGGTAACCACATCGGGTAGGGAAAAATCCGGAGCCTCGGTGCCTAGTTCGAGCATGGTGGATTGCGTCAGCGCCATGGGAAAAGATCTCCTCTTTACCACAGTTACCTGAATCACTGCCACTCTACCAGAAAAATCTAAAAAAGTGCGCTCTGTTTTCCCGGCATGGTCAATCCAAAGTGCTCATAGGCCAGGCGAGTGGCTACGCGGCCGCGTGGAGTGCGGTCTAAAAAGCCGATTTGAATGAGAAAAGGCTCGTACACCTCCTCGAGCGCGTCCTCTTCCTCGGCCAGGGTGGCGGCCAGGGTGCCCAGGCCCACCGGCCCACCGTCGTACTTCTGCATGATGGTCAGCAGCAGCCGCCGGTCGATCTCGTCGAAACCGTGCGCGTCCACCTCCAGCATGGTCAAAGCAGCGTTGGCTGTAGGGCGATCGATGATTCCGTTGCCGCGGACCTGGGCGTAGTCGCGCACCCGCCGGAGCAGCCGGTTGGCGATGCGCGGTGTGCCGCGGGAGCGCAGCGCGATCTCCGAAGCGCCGTCTGGATCGATAGGAATCTGCATCACTTCGGCGGAGCGTTCGACGATGAACTTCAGCTCCTCCTCGGTATAAAACTCCAGGTGCAGCAGAATCCCAAAGCGGGAACGGAGCGGCGAACTGAGCAGCCCCGGACGGGTGGTGGCACCGATAAAGGTGAAGGGGCGGATCTCCATCACGTGGGTGCGCGCCGCCGGACCCTGGCCGATGATGATGTCCAGCTTGTAGTCTTCGAGCGCGGTGTAGAGCTTTTCTTCCAGCACCGGCTGCATGCGGTGGATTTCGTCGAGAAAGAGCACCTGGCGCTCACGCAGGTTGGTCAGGATGGCGGTCAGGTCGCCCTGAATCTGCAAGGCAGGCCCGGAGGTCTGCTGAAAGCCCACATCCAGTTCGTTGGCGATGATGGTGGCCAGCGTCGTTTTGCCCAGCCCTGGGGGGCCGAAGAGCAGCACGTGATCGAGCGCCTCGCCGCGGGATTTGGCGGCCTCCAGTGCAATGGCCAACTGCTCCTTGGCTTTGGATTGGCCAATGAACTCGCGCAGCCACTTGGGGCGCAGTTTCAGCTCGAAGACCTGCTCCTCGTCGGCGCGCGCGGCGTTGACCAGCCGTTCCGAATTCTTCTCCCGTGCGATTGCCATGCTGATGGCAAGTGTAGCGGCTGCTGCCCGCATGGGCAAAGCGGTGAGGAGTTTATTCCTGTTTGAGGCTCCAGGTCGCGGGGTCCGATGGGTCTTCGATGCGGTCGAGGGCTGCGAAGAGGCTGGCCAGGGCATTGCCAAAAAGCAGCATCACGAACACCCCATTGGAATAAGGATCGAGACGGCTGTCATGGGGGTGCAAATGCAGAAGCAGATCCAATCGAAACGCAGGTATCACCCAGTTAAAGGCCGTATAGACGTCGATCAGGTACCGGCAAATGCGCAGCCACGCCGGAAGATTGTCATGTGCGCTTGGCCAGCCCATGAGCGAGAGGTGCAATTTTTCGTCGAACCAATACCAGATCGGCACGCCGATCGACACAGCCACGCACCACAGCACTGGAGCCAGGTAGGGATGCGCTGGCCGCCCCGCAATCACCCGGTAAAGATGGTCGATCAGGCTGAGGACAAAGCACAAACCCGCCAGCCATGTAGCCATCTCCGTTGGCCAGCGATAGCGTGCGGGCAGGCGCTCGGAGCGATGTACGGTCTGCGCGGCATGGCCAGAAAAATCCGGCGTTCCCTCCGCCGCGGGAGGGCCAAAGCGGAAATCCAGATCGGCGACTAAGACTTCAGAAACCCTGGGCCGGTCCGGGCAAACTCGCACCGGAATGCGCTTATCCTTCAGCGCGCCCGCCCAAACTCCTGCATCCGATTCGCTGTTGAAGACGCGCGTAAAGGTTGAAGTGAAGTAGTCTTCCAACTCACCCTGGCCGTAGCCGTAGGCGTAGGTGAAAACAGCGGAGTAACCGCGCCGCTTTCCCACGCCGCTGGGGCGGTCGCTCACCTTTGAGGAGTGAACCGATCCCTCCACCAGAGGCCAATTCACCGCCTCGCTTTGGCGTTGCGCGTCTATGTGTTTCTTTTGCAGACTATAAAGCCAGACTGCCGCGATCCCGGCAAGTACCATCCATGTGGTCTTTGGAATCTGGTGCAGGTAATCCATCAGGCTGTTCAATTTAGGCTATCTCCGTTTTTTGAGTTACGAGAATGATAAACCGCGCCGGATTCTCCGGCGGGTGACCCGCATCGCTTTCGCCGGCCTCTGGGTCACGAAGCTGTAGCGCCGGCCTCCCGGACGGCTGTAGCGTGGACCTCCCGGTCCACGCTCGTCTCTTACTCGAAGCAGGGAGTGGAGAAAATGATTGCGGCGGCTCGCTATGAGTAAAGCTGGAGGGGATGAGAAAAGGACTGAAACAGGTGCAGCGAGTCACCCGTTACCAGGGATAGAAACCAGGTCTGCAAGTTGATTCGAAGGCTGTGGCGTCGTTCGGAAGCTTATCTCCACCGTTACGCGCTGCGGCGTGTCGAAATGCTCCCATGATCTAAACTTGCGTCCTCGATCCATTTCGGAAGAAAGCCGCATCTGGCGGCATTTCGTGCTTTCTTGACGATGGATGGAGAAGTTGCCTGCCTGCATGTTTATACCGGCGCATTGACCTCGGGCCAGTAGCGGAAGTTCTTGAAAGTGGCTTTCCCAGTGCCGCAAGCGTACACGGCGGGACGCACATCGAGAAAGTTGCCCAGTACATTGTGGTGCATTCCCGAGATCTCGGCCGAGGCGGCTGCCTTGAGCCAGCCCTCGCCTGGTAGGCGATAGTAGAAGTCCAGTTCCTGGCGGTCGTTAACCACGCGCAGAGTGGCACGGGTAACGCCCTTCAGTTCGCGGCGCTCGTGGTAACCGTTGGCCATGCGCACGGCAACGCCTTGGGAGTCGAGAATCAGTCCGGTTGCGTGCTGTGGGTCGTAGAAAAGCACCAGTCCCGATTCGCACCCTGGGTCGGCTTCAAGTTCAACCTCCACAGTGTAGGAATGGGCGCCCACCGCGGTGGTCAGCGGACCGCTCTCAGCCAGGGAGGCGCCGCGCGCCTGGAGGACCAGAGAACCATTGCCCGTCGTGAAGCGATTGGGATCGTATTCCCTCCAGAAGGCCCATTGCATGCCCAGTTCCTTGCTGCTGAAGGCGTCCGAGGGGTCGGCAAAAGGCGCTTGTGTGCTCCCCGGCACCGGCATGGGAATCGCAGACTCGGCAGTGATCCCCTCGGGTACGCGAAACCAGCCATCCGGGGTCCACACGATGGGGAGCAGGAGCAGTTGGCGGCCCAGAGTGCGGTAGCCGTTCTCATAGGAATGCACCGTCATGTACCACTTGCCCTCGGGGGTATCGACCAGACGGCCGTGTCCCACGGAGTACCAGCGTTCCTCGCGCGAGCGGGTGTGAGCGATGGGATTGTAGGGCGAATACTCCCAGGGGCCGTCGGCGTGGCGACTGCGCGCCGAGACGACCGCGTGGCTGGTAGCCGCGCCGCCGGTTCCGCCTTCCGCCACATTGAGATAGAACCAGCCATTGTGCTCGATCATCTTGGGGCCCTCCAGGCAGACGCATTCAATGCGCGCCTCGGCGGGCATGGGCCAGGCCTCGAAGACCTTGCGCGGCTGTTCTTTTACCGCCAGACCGTCGGCGGTAAGCTCGGCCATGCGGCCACCAGCCATGTGCAGGAAGCGGTGGCCGTTTTCGGCGATGTGCGCGGGATCGATGGCCTTGATGCCCAGATCGACGGGCTCGCTCCACGGCCCCAGAGGATGGCCGGCATGCACCACCAAGAGCGATCCGTTGCAGGGAAAGTAGATATAGAAACGCTTCTGGTACTCGCAGAGGTAGGGCGCCCAGATCACGCCGTAAAATTTGCGCAGGGCCGCCGCCACCGGCTTCCAGTTGATCAGGTCGCGGGAGTGATAGATGAGCAGCCCCGGCGCGTAGTCGAAGCTGGAGTGGGTCAAATAGAAGTCGCTGCCCACGCGGATGGGGCTGGCGTCGGGATGGTCGCCGCCCAGGATGGGGTTGTGATAGACGGCGGGTTCCTCGGCTAGTGTAAGGCGCGCGTGCACGGTAAGAGCGAGAAATGCGGAGGCGGAGGCGGTGTTTTGAACAAAGCGGCGGCGGGTAAACATGGCGCGCCCAGTGTATCTTGCAGGGACGAGAAGAGCAAAACGAGGCAGCGCAGTGAGCGTCGCCTCCAGAATAGGCGGCCACGGCATTTAGACTGAGTTGATTCGATCGAACGCTATGAGGACACACCGCCTGGGCCGCATCCGCCGCTTTCGCTTCAACCTGCCGCAGCGCATCGCCGCCGTGCTGCTGGCGCTCTTTTTGACGCAGGGGTTGTGGCTGGCCACTCGCCAGCCGATGAGCGAGAGCGAAAGCAACTTCGCGCGCTGCGGGCGCGAGGTCTGGGAGCGGCCGGCGACGCTGGCGGGCAGCTTTTCCACTTGCGGCGACCTCTCCGATGGAATTCTGGCCTACCGCATAGCGGGCCTGCCGCTGACCCTGCGGCTGCTGGTTGAGGAAGCTATCGACCACCTGCGCCAACCGGAGAACCGCGTGCTGCTCGACGGCGGTCCCGGCAGTGTTGCCGGGATGAGCCTTTGGGAGTTGCGCCATCGGCTGACCGGCCTGCTCTTGCTGATGCGGCTGCCGTTTCTTGCTGTGGGCTGCCTGCTGGGCGCGGCGCTGTGGTGGGTCGCGCGCCGGCTTTACGGCAACCTGGGCGGCTACACGGCGCTGGCGCTCTACTGTTTTTCGCCCGCCCTGCTGCGCGCCGCCGTTCAACCCAACGCCGAGATCCTGGCCTCGCTGGCCGTCTATGGCGGCGTCTATACCTGCGTTGGCGTGGCCCACGCCATGCAAGGACCCAAGCAGAAATGGCGGCCGCGGATCGTGCTGCTGGCCATGCTGTTGGCGGTGGCGGCAACAGCCCATCTGGCCGCGCTGACCGCCGCCGTGCTGCTGGGGCTGGCCTTCATGCTGTGGCTGGCCGAGGGGCGGCGGACTCAGATTCTGCCGGTTGTGCTGATCGCCGTGACCGGAGCCATGGCTGCGGTGCTGCTCTGCTACGGATTCCGCGTGGACGCGTTTTTGGCGCTCTTTCGCACCGGAGCGCTGCAAATGAGCCTGTCGCCGGGGCCACTCACGCACTTTATCGGCGCTCTTCCCAACGCCGGCCTGACGCTGGCCGCAGTGGCTGCGCTGGCGCTGTATGCAGTGACCAGGCGCTCGCGCTTCTTCGGCAACACAGCGCCGCTGCTCTGCGCCCTGATCTTGCTCCCGCTGCAATTGCAAGGCGTTCACGGCGCTCCCTGGCTGTGGGCGCTGCCCTTTCTGCTGACCTTCGTGGGCGGGGTCTTTGCCGACGCCTTCGAAGGACCGCGCGGAAGGCTGATGCAGGCCGCCGCCGGAGCCATCGTGCTGCTGCAAGCCGTCTTTTGCGTGCTGAATCTGACCGGGCTGATCTAACTCCATTCTTTCCCTGGCGCAGCCCCCATTCCGCGTTATGATTGCCAGTCCCGGGACTTCCTTTTCGGTGCGCTTCATTGCGGAGAAACGGAAGAAGGAGAAAATGCGCTTGAAGGCATTAGGCATTCAGGAGCATACTTTGAAAAAGCAGTGGACAGTTGCATTTCACGCGGATTTTCTGGCAGAGTTCCATGGGTTTTCTGCCTCTGTCCGCGCACATGCCTACTCGTTGATCGAGATGTTAACGGTGTTTGGGCCGCAGTTGGGTAGACCGCATGTCGATACGCTCAAGGGAGCGAAGATCTCGAAATTGAAAGAGCTTCGCTTTCGTGCCGACGACGGTGTTTGGCGAATTGCTTTTGCTTTCGATCTGAAACGGCATGCGATTTTGCTGGTCGGCGGGGACAAGTCAGGGGTTTCGAAAGAGAAGTTTTATCGGCAACTGATCGAAATTGCCGAGCGGCGCTTCGATGAGCATCAAAAGACGATTGCGGCAGAGAAGGAGAAATAATGGCTATTCCATACGAAGAAGTGCTTGCGCGGGAATCCCAAGAAATGCAGACGTGGGTCGAGCAGCGTGCGGCGGAGTTGATCGCCGAAGAAATGAGTCTGCGCGAGCTACGCCGGCTGCGCAAACTCACCCAGGCGCGGCTGGCGAAGAAACTAAAAATCGGCCAGGAAGGCGTTTCGCGCATCGAGAAGCGCACGGATCTGTATCTTTCGACCCTGCGCGGATACGTTGAAGCCATGGGCGGAAAGCTGACGCTCATGGTGGAGTTTCCTGACCGGCAACCGGTTATTCTTGTCGGCTTGGGCGAAGATGCGAACCAGAAAAGCAGCGAAAAGAAGGCAAAAAAGAAGTCCAAAACCAAGCCGCAGACCAAGGCCGGTGCGCGCCGCGCGGCATGATCTGCAGAAGGCTTCGTATTGGCCCGAAAGAAATCCGATAAAGCGCGCAAAAATAAGGACTTATTTAAAGCTGTCCGGCTTGCTGAATGATGCCCGGAAGGGGTAAAATGGAAGTGCAGCCCGCGGAGCCCGGCCCCGCTTCTACCGGAAATCTATCTGATCGATTTTGGCGCCTTCCGGCGGGCAGACAAACCATATGGCAGACGATCTGAACCCTGAGCTCCCTCTCGAAAGCGGCACTCCGCCTCCCAGCGGAACCAACCTCATTTCCATCAACATCGAAGAGGAGATGCGGCGCTCCTATCTGGCCTACTCCATGTCGGTGATTGTGGGCCGCGCCCTGCCCGATGCGCGTGACGGCCTCAAGCCCGTGCACCGGCGCATTCTCTATACCCTCAGCGAGATGGGCCTGGAGCACAACAAGCGCTACACCAAGTGCGCCAAGGTGGTTGGCCAGGCCATGGGTGTCTATCATCCCCACGGCGACTCGGCCATCTACGACACCATGGTGCGCATGGCGCAGCCCTTCTCGCTGCGCTACCCTCTGATCGACGGCCAGGGCAACTTCGGCTCCGTCGATGGCGACCCGCCCGCCGCCATGCGCTACACCGAGTGCCGCATGATGCGCATTGCTGGCGAGTTGCTGGCCGACATCGACATGGAGACGGTGGACTTCACGCCCAACTATGACGAGACCACGCTCGAGCCGACGGTGCTGCCCACGCGCATTCCCAATCTCATCGTCAACGGCTCCAGCGGCATCGCCGTGGGCATGGCCACCAACATTCCCCCGCACAACCTGACCGAGGTGCTCAACGCCACCATCGAGATGGTGCAGAACCCCGAGGCCATGCAAGACCGGGAATTGGCCTTGAGCCTGGTGCTGCGCCACGTGCAGGGGCCGGACTTCCCCACTGGCGGCTTCCTCTACGGCAAGAGCGGCATTCCCAACGCTTACCGGACCGGACGCGGCCGCTTCATGATGCGCGCCAAGGTGGCCATCGAGAACCTGACCAAGGAAAAGCAGGCGCTGATCGTCACCGAGATTCCTTATCAGGTGAACAAGTCCAAGCTCATCGAGCGCATCGCCGAGCTGGTCAACGACAAGATCATCGACGAGATCAGCGACGTCAACGATCACTCCGATCGCGACGGCATGAGAATCGTCATCGAGTTGAAGCGCGGCGCACAGCCGGAGATCGTGCTCAACCAGCTTTACAAGAACACGCAGATGCAGGAGAGCTTCTCCATGATCTTCCTGGCGGTGGTCAACGGCCAACCGCGGGAACTGGGTCTGGATCAGGCGATTCAATGCTTCATCGATCACCGCATCGACGTGGTGCAGCGCCGCACCGTCTACCTGCTGCGCAAGGCCCGCGAGCGCGAACACATTCTCGAAGGCTACAAGATCGCCCTCGACAATCTGGACACCGTCATCCGCATCATTCGCGCCTCCGGCTCGCGCGCTGAAGCCCGCGAGAACCTCTACGCCTGGGGCAAGGGCAGCGAGATCGTCATCACTCTGGACCGCGAGCGCCTGCCGCACGAGGAAAAGGGCCTGACCCTGCGCCAGATCGACGCCATCCTCGAATTGCAGCTCTATCGCCTCACCCAGCTCTCCATCGACGAGTTGCTCAAGGAACTGGAAGAGATCCGCACCCGAATCGCCGAATACGAATCGATTCTTGCCTCGGAGACCAAGCTGCGCGCGGTGATCGTCAAGGAGCTGGAAGACGTGCGCGACAAGTACGGCGATGTGCGCCGCACCCAAATCGTTGACGAGAGCGCCGAGTTGCAGCTCGAAGACCTGATCGCCGACGAGCAGGTCGCCGTCACCGTCAGCCACCAGGGCTACCTGAAGCGGACGCCCATCAGCATCTATCGCCAGCAGCGCCGTGGCGGCCAGGGCCGGATGGGGATGAAGACCCGCGAAGAGGACTTCGTCTCACAGTTGATTGTGGATTCGACGCACGCCTATCTGCTGTGCTTCACCAACACCGGACGCGTCTACTGGATCAAGGTCTACGAGGTTCCCGATGTGGGCGCCGCGGGCAAGGGCAAGAGTATGCAGAGCCTGCTCAGCTTGCAGGCCGGCGAGAACGTCCGCGCCATCCTGCCGGTGCGCGACCTGGAAGAGGAAGGCAAGTTCATCTTCTTTACCACGCAAAAAGGAACTGTCAAGAAGACCCCGCTCAAGGACTTCTCGAATGTGATGGCCCGCGGCATCATCGCCATCGGCATCGACAAGGAAGACGAGCTGGTGGCCGCACGCCTGACCGACGGCTCGGAGATCGTCTTCCTGGCCACGCACCTGGGCATGGCCATCCGCTTCGACGAGTCCAACGTGCGCTCGATGGGCCGCCCGGCCTACGGCGTGCGCGGCATCGAGCTGGCCAAGAACGACTACGTGGTCGGCGTCGCCATCACTCCCAAGGAGCACGAACCCGGCGCTTATCGCATTCTGGCCATCACCGAGAACGGCTTTGGCAAGCGCACCGATGTGGACGCATACCGCCTGCAAACCCGCGGCGGCAAGGGCGTCAAAAACATGGCGGTCACGCCGCGCATCGGGCGGGTCAACTGCATTCAATTGGTCGACGATACTTCGGAGTTGATGGTCATCAGCCAGTTCGGCAAGATCATCCGCATCGACACCAAGACCATCCGCGCCGCCGGCCGCGCCACCCAAGGCGTTCGCCTGCTCAACCTGGACTCGGAAGACAAGGTAGCCGCCGCCGTCATCATTCCTCCCGAGGAACTGAAGGACGACGAACCGACGCTGCTGTGAAGACAGTGATCAGTCTAAAGTGATCGGTGGAAAGTAAAAACGCCCCAGGTCTTCGGACCTGGGGATTTTTATTGCAAAAGAATCTGAATCTGCCGGCCGTTTCCCGAATGAAAAAGTTGTATCGCTTGTTTCTGCTTATTTGCGCATGGAGCACGCGCCCGAATGTAACTTCGATCCCACGCCGTTCCCCATCGCCGCCAACAAGATAGGCCCATTCAACTCCCAAAACACCTTCCCTAGCGGCCGCTGCTTGAAAGATTACTTTCTCTTTCCCCACGTCGGCCGCATGGACGACATCTGGGCTGCTTACTACCTGCAGGCCAAAGGCTATTGCGTGACCTGGAACAAAGCCTCGGTCTACCAACAGCGCAATATCCACGACCTGGTTCGCGACATGCAGCAGGAGTATTGCGGCTACGAAAACAACCTCCGGCTGGTCGGCGATCTGGCCCGCGATCCCGAGTCCATTGCGCAGTTTCTTCCCGGCCGTTCCAACTGGGCCTTCTCGCTCTACAGGAGGCATTTCAGCCATGAGTAAAATCCTGGTAACCGGCGCAGCCGGCTTTGTCGGCCGGCACATTGTCAGGCGCCTGCTCGAAGCCGGCGACGAAGTCCACGCCGTGGACTGCATCGCTCCTTACACCGGCGGCATCGAACGCGCCCTGCAATACTACTCGGCCGCAAGCCCCTCTAGGTCTCTGACCGCATGAAGATGTATTTCAGTTCGTACTCACCTGGTCTCAAAGTCAAAACCGGGAACACCCTCAGTGGTACAAAACTATGCGGTTAAAGACCTAGCGCACCGCCTGCCCGCAGCGGCGCATCGATACCCCCACTCCTCTGGAGGCATAAGCCATCCCACACCGGCCGGAAAAAGTGGTTCCGAGATCGGGGCAGCTCACGCCGCCGAACAGGCCTTCAAATCGACCAGCAGTTCGTCGATGCGGGCCAGATCCGCGTCCCAGGCGAACATGAAGCGGGCTGCGCCGCCGATGAAGGTGTAAAACTGCCAGCCGCGCTCGCGCATACGGTTGAGAATAGCTTCGCCGGCGTTTAGGAAAACCGTATTCGACTCGACCGGCCCAGCCAGCGCCACCTGCGGAATGGCCGCAATGCCTTCGGCAAAGTAACTGGCGCAGCGGTTGGCGTGGGCGGCGTTCTCAAGCCATGCGCCGCTCTCCAGCATTCCCGCCCAGGGCGCGGCCAGAAAGCGCATCTTCGAGGCCAGTTGCCCGGCCTGCTTGCAGCGGTAGTCGAAGTCGGTGGCCAGGGCGCGGTCGAAGAAGATCACCGCCTCGCCCACCGCCATGCCGTTCTTGGTGCCCCCGAAGCAAAGCACGTCCACGCCGCTCTTCCAGGTCAGATCGGCGGGCGAGGCGTCGAGCGCCGCGCAGGCATTGGCAAAGCGCGCCCCGTCCATGTGCAGCGAGAGGCCGTGCTGCTTGCAGACAGCAGAGAGATCGCGCAGTTCGTCCACGGTGTAGACGCGGCCCGTCTCGGTGGATTGAGTCAAAGTGGCGACGCGCGGCTTGGGATAGTGAATATCGCTGCGGCCAGTGGCCAGTTGACGAATCGCCTGCGGGGTCAGCTTGCCCTCGACGCCGCGCGCCACCAGCAGTTTGGAGCCGTTGGAAAAGAACTCCGGCGCGCCGCACTCGTCCGTCTCCACATGCGCCGAGTCGCAGCAGATCACGCTGTGATAGGACTGGCAGAGCGAGGCCAGCGCCAGCGAGTTGGCGGCCGTGCCGTTGAAGACGAAGAAGACCTCGCACTCGGTCTCGAAGAGGCGGCGAAAGGCGTTGGAAGCGCGCTCCGTCCAGGCGTCGTCGCCATAAGAGACGGCGTGGCCGCGGTTGGCCTGCTCCATGGCCTCCCAGGCGGCGGGGCAGATTCCGGCAAAGTTGTCGCTGGCGAATTGCTGGCTGAGATCCTGGTTGTTGCTGTGCATCGCGGGACGATCCTCCTGTGACTGAAGAGCGAACGACCCACGATAGAACCGGAGTTGCCAAATCGGCCATATCTCCCCCTGTTGCGAGGGACGCCACCTTACCCGGAAGCAGGTTGGCGTTGAGCAGTCGCTCAACTCTTGATATTTGAAACGTGAAAGCTACTGCACTCAGTATACCGGCGCTCAGGATTGAGCCGTCCCGTCGTCCGGTACGCCGACTGGGCAACAGCAAAACATTTCAGACGCAAGCAAGGCAATTCTTGAAAGGGCACGACTCTACCAGATATTGAAAACACGCAAGTTACTGATTCTTAATTAGGCAGAATGGGCGAGAAGGGCGAGATAGACGCACCGCTAGCACAAATTAGCACAAAATCTGGCGCAAGGCGGCTACATGTGTGAGCCGAAACCTACCAATTGGCGACAATTTACTATCGACAAGTCAAATATTTTGTCAGGAGCCAAAGACTAGTTCTGGAGAACTCCGAGCGTATCGAATCCACGCGTCGTAAATGGCCGATTTGCCGGTGCCCAGGTCAGCTAGTTCCCATGCCTTGCGATCTATCCTGTCGCCAGATTCACCGAGGCCCGCTTTCTCAAGGAGTTCGTCTGGAGGCTGCTCGGGGCTCATTTGATCGATGAACGGTGCCATCAGAATTCTGGCTTCACGGAAGACCCAGGCAAGTTCGTCTAAGCCCAGTTCGAGTAAACCCTCTTCGGTCTGAGCCACCAATGCAGGCTCACCAAAGTTTCCGAAGTGCCAAGTAATGCTATCAAGCGTCAGGCTAATGTCCAGCCAATGTGTGGCGGCCATTGCGCGAAGCCCCTTCGGAAGCGATGAGAGATTTTGGGAAAAGGAACCATCGCTGCTATACGGGTCTCCTTGAACCCGGCTAGTCAATGTTGCTTGAATTTCTTCTAGTAGGCCTTCATCATCTCTCAGTAAGGCAGGCCACCGCTCTGCTTGGTCCATGTGTGCAAGTGTAATTCATTCTGGTCGCGTTACCGGCCATTAGGAAATCTCATTCGCAGACGTGCGTACTTTCGACTTTTGCGATTAGGTGTAGCGCAAAAGTAGCACAGAAATTTGCAGGCGTGCCAATTAGCTATGAATCTAGCGCCATTTCACATCGCCCGTTTTGAAAGGGCACGACTTTAGTCGTGCCGAAATCTGGGTTTCAATTGACCTGGCTTTAGCCACTGAGGGAGGTTTTGGCCGCTTCAAAACCTTCCCTCGGGGGCTGAAGCCCAGGACTCTTGAGGCAAGCTTATGGCACGACTAAAGTCGTGCCCTTTCAAAGCTCTCGCGTTAGCAGTCCGTGAGCTTCTTGAGATTGTCCCGGATACGCCAGAAATAGAGCGCACCGGACGGCGGAAATCGAAATCAATGAACGTCAGCCATGGCGCCGTTGAGGCCCTCGAAGGTGGCGTCGAAGCGTCCCTGTTCGGCGGCCAGGCGCAAGCCCTTCACGTTTTCTACACAGATTTCTGTGGGGGTGGGAACCGTCTTGAGAATGCTCATGACTTCGGTCAGAAATGCGTCCAGCGGCATGGCGCGGGGATCGCTGGCGCCGCGCATCAGGTGGGTGGCTACATAGGGCGGAATCAGCTCCAAAACCTCGATCGCCGTGCCCCGCAGTTGGTAGCGCAGCGACTGCGTATAGGAGTGAATCGCAGCCTTGGTGGCGCAGTAGGTGGGCGTCGGCGCCAGCGGCACAAAGGCCAGTCCCGAAGAGACGTTCAGAATGGCGGCGCTGGCCTGCTTCTGCAAAAGCGGCAGCAGCGCGGCGGTCAGCCGGATGGGCCCGAGCAGGTTGGTGGCCACGATGGCCTCGGCGTCGGCCAGATCGTCCTGCTGGGCGAGCAGCTTCTCGGCGCGCATGATGCCGGCATTGTTGACGAGTACGTTGAGCGTGGGAAATTCCGCGGCCAGTTGGGCGGCCAAAGTGCGAATCGAGGCCGCGCTCTGCACGTCGAAGACCACGGACTTCATGCCGGGGTTGGCGGCGACGACCTCGTCGAGCGCCGACTTGCGCCGCCCGGCGATGACGACCTGATTGCCCAGCGCGTGAAAGGCTTCGGCGAGTCCACGGCCAATGCCGGAACCGCCGCCGGTGATGAAAATGGTATTGCCGGAAAGTTGCATGGTGCGTTGATCCCTCCAAGAGGCATGATACGGGTTAACGATGCATTTCCGAATTCGGGAAAGAGGCCGGCGCTCGACGCCAATTCAACCTGAGAAGATAAGTGCATCCTGGCGTTGGGGATTTCCGCTTTGGGCAGACGCCTGGAAGCGGCTGGACGGTGCGATCGATGCAACGGGTCACGTTGATTTACAACCCTGTCTCAGGGCAGCTCACGGCGCGCCGTGCCGCAGCTCTTCAACAAGTGCAGGATCTGGTACGCTCGGCGGGTGTGGACGTTACAGCCTACGAAACCACCACCCCCGGCAGCGCCACGGAGTTGGCCCGCCAGGCCGTCGCGCAGGGCTGCGACACCGTGCTGGCCTGCGGCGGCGATGGCACGATTCATGCCGTCTTGCAGGGCCTGGCCGGGACGCCGGTGGCGATGGGGGTGATTCCCCTGGGCACGGCCAACGTGCTGGCCGCCAATCTGGGGCTGAACGGATCGCCCGCCAAGAACGTGCAGGCCCTGTTGGACGCCGCTCCCACGCCGGTACCCATGGCCCGCATCCACTACCGCGACCTCGATGGAAGCCCCGGCTCGCGCTACTTCATCGTGGCGGCGGGCATCGGCTCCGACGCGGTGGTGATGGCGCGGATGGACGCGAACCTCAAACGGCGGCTGGGATACATTCTCTATGTGCTGGAAGCCTTCCGCATCTGGGCCACCAGCTCCTTTCCACTTTTTAAAGCGGTCTTCACGCCCCTCGACGGCAGCGCGCCGCGCAGCGTGCCGATCTCGCAACTGCTGGCCATTCGCGTGCGTTCGCTGGGCGGAGTGCTGCACGAGTTTGCCCCCGGCGCCACGCTGCACAACGGAAACCTCTGCCTGATGGCCTTCCGGACGCAAAGCCGTCTGCGCTATCTGCGCTTTTTCATGGCCGTGGTCTTCAAGCGCCAACGCTTTTCCAGAGAGGTCGAGCTGTGGAATACAACCGCCATCGATTGCAGCGCTCTGGGCGATGCGGCCGCTCCCATCTACGTCGAGGCCGACGGAGAGTTGCTGGGGACGCTGCCGGTGCGCATCGAGACGACAGCAGAGAAGCTGGTCTTGCTGGTGCCCCCGCAGGCCCAGCCATAACAACCCGAGGAGAATGTCCGGTTTTGAAAGGGCACGACTTTAGAGGCTGCGGAAAAACTCGTCTCGGAGGGAGGCGGGATTTCAACTCCCGCGTAAAGCCAATCAAATCAACCTCGGCTTTAGTCGCGGAGGGATGTTTCCAGGTAGTTTGGACCTTAACCACAGGCCGATAAAGGTGCGGTGCGGCTGCAAACGCATCGAGCAACTGCCGGCGGCGCTTTCTAGGCGGAGCCTGTCTTGCCCGCCACGCCCCGCGCGTGTTTGACTGGTTGCCGAAGGTGCCCATGAGCTACATCCTTGCCCTGGATCAGGGAACCACCAGTTCCCGCGCCATTCTCTTCGACGAGGCGGGCGCGATCGCCGCCGTTGCCCAGCACGAGTTCCGCCAGTTCTATCCCCAGGCGGGCTGGGTGGAGCACGATCCTGTCGAGATCTTCACCAGTCAGTTGAGCTGCGCCGTCGAGGCTCTGGCCAAGGCCGGCGCCGCGCCCAAGGATGTGGCCGCCCTGGGCATCACCAACCAGCGCGAGACGGTCATCGTCTGGGAGCGGCAGACGGGCAAGCCCATCCATCCCGCCATCGTCTGGCAAGATCGCCGCACCGCCGCGCAGTGTAGCGCGTTGGAAGAGACGGGAGCCGGCGAGATGGTCTCGTCCAAAACCGGACTGGTGCTCGACCCATATTTTTCCGCGACCAAGGTTGCATGGATTCTGGACCACGTTCCCGGCGCGCGGGCCCGCGCCGAGCGCGGCGAACTGGCCTTCGGCACCGTCGACAGTTGGCTGATCTGGAACCTGACCCAGGGCGCGCGCCACGTCACCGACGTCACCAACGCCTCGCGCACGCTGCTCTTCAACATCGTCGCCGGCAAATGGGACGAGGAACTGCTGCGCCTCTTCCAGATTCCCTCCAGCATGCTGCCCGAGGTGGTCTGGTCGAGCCAGCGCGTGGGCGAGGTAACCAGCCAACTGGGACTGGGCGGGGTAACCATTGCCGGCATCGCCGGCGATCAGCAGGCCGCGCTTTTCGGCCAACTTTGCTGGAGCGCGGGCCAGGCCAAAAACACCTACGGCACCGGCTGCTTTCTGCTGCAAAACATCGGTACGCAGTTCACGCGCTCGAAACACCGCCTCATCACCACCCTGGCCGCCAGCGCCCGTCCGCGGCTGGAGTACGCGCTGGAGGGCTCCATCTTCATCGGCGGCGCGGTGGTCCAGTGGCTGCGCGACAATCTCAAGCTGATCGAGACCTCGGCCGATGTGGAGGCGCTGGCGGCCAGCGTTCCCGACACCGGCGGAGTGGTCTTTGTGCCCGCCTTTGTGGGCCTGGGCGCGCCGCATTGGGACCCGCACGCCGGGGGATTGCTGATCGGCCTGCGCCGCGACACCCGGCCGGGCCACATCGCCCGCGCGGCGCTCGAAAGCATCGCCTTTCAAGTGGCCGACGTGCTGGAAGCGGTGCAGAGCGAGACGGCCACTCCTCTTGACGCGCTGCGCGTCGATGGCGGCGCAGCGGTGAACCCGCTGCTGATGCAGTTTCAGGCGGATATTCTGGGCGTTCCGGTGGTGCGTCCGCAGGTAACGGAGACCACGGCTTTGGGCGCAGCCTATCTGGCTGGCCTGGCCACCGGCTTCTGGCCCAGCGCCGCCGCCCTCAGCGACCAGCGCCAGAACGACACTCGCTTCGAGCCGCGCATGGACCCCGCCGACCGCGCCCAGCGCCGCGCCCGCTGGCGGCAGGCCGTCGAACGCAGCAAGCAATGGGCAGAGTAGCAGATTCCATTGGCATTCCGAATCAAGGTCAACGCAATGCGGGGAGATCCAGAGGGCGACCGGCGTTCCAAACTCTCTTCGGCTATTTAGAATGTTGTCATTTCCAGCAATTCACGTGCATTGACGATCTTCGTTGCTTTCCAATCCTTCGGGAAATGCTTCCTGTTCCCGGTCACCAAGTAATCGGCTGTGGCGCTTTCAGCACATTCCAGAAATCGGTTGTCGGCTTCGTCGGGCGATGCCGTGATCTCGATCTTCGGAGCGACAAAGCGGCCCCGTGTTTTGAAATCCGCTATCAGTTGATCGACGCTGGACGGCGGTATCCGAAACCCTGGTCGGCGGAGCACCTCTTCATATTCATCGAGAATCGGTTGAGAGACGCAGACGAGAAAGCCTCCTGACCGGGCAATGCGGAGAATGAGAGCCTCATTGCCATTGCGGGAGAGCATGGCGGAAACAAGTACGTTGGTATCCAAGACGACCGTGGTCATTTGCTTGCCAACGGCTCCGTCTTCTTGATGGCCCGGCGCTCGGCGCGCGCTCTGGCAATCTCGGCATCGATCTGCCGCATGGACATTGAAGCGGCGCCATTACGCTCCGCGGCTTGCCATGACTTTTCCAACCAATCCGGCGCTGGGGCGAACGTCTGCATAAAATCTTCTATTCCCAGGATGATGGCCCGTGGCTGGCCGCGTCTACCGATCAAAAACCGTTCCTTCTTGCCTGTGACACGCTTGAGAATCTGCCCGAGTTGAGTTCTCGCCGTAAGGGCCGATACCACCGTTGGGAGTTTCTTCTCTTGTGTTTTCAACATATTATCTCATCCTCCCGCGTCGTAATGATTAATCAGTTCACTGAAATAGCGTGACCGAATCCAGACAGCCTGTCAAGACGGATGAGCAGAGATTCGCTTCGGCTGCGGCTGAAGCTAATTTGGCTTGGAAAAGTTGAAGACCGACAAAATTGATCGATCAACATCCTGAAAGCAACCGTGATGGCGATTTCTGGATCTTTCGCGACTTGCCGTTCCTTATTTACCCTTGGTGAGCGCAATGGCGATTTGGCAACATTCCAAAATCCATTCTGGCTCAATCGGAGTTTATGCGGACCTATCCGACAGTAGAAGCATATCGATTGGCTTATGACCGTGATATTTCTTCTTGGGACTGTGAATGGAATCTACCGATGATTGCGAAGTTTCGTGAGAGCGCCAAAGCAGCTTGATTCGCCCTGAACGCTTCGAACTGCGTCAACTCGCCATCCGGATTATCGGCCGCAAGCAACACGCGTGGCGATGCCGGAATTGACATGAGGTTTCCGGGCCTATCGCCGATGATTAGCGGTAAAACAGGACTCCGAAGTACGCCCCAACGCTTGCCGCCGTTGGCCATCTCGTAACAATCAATCGCAAGCTGGATTTGAAGCCCTGTCATCACCCTTGCAGATAGCTTGCCCGTGTCTGCGAAGGCATACCCGTTACTTTCCAAAATCTCCTTCTTATCGAGGGTCAGCGACTCTCCCGCAATGCCATTCAACTGCGCATCTTCGAGTGGCGAGTCAATCAAGTGATTGCGCCAATGCCACAATCCCCAGAATCGCGTTGCGCATCTGTGTTCGTCGGAAGAAAGTCCCTCGGACCGACCGGCTTCCAGTTCGTTGACGAGAGCCTGAAACTCGTCTTCTATCTCTTTCATGTATCCCGCTTCCGCGCGCTGATCCCAGAGACGTTCAACGCAAAAGAGCTGGTTATGAACCGAAAACTTCGCGATTCGACCGTCCCTAAAGTGAACCTCAATCTTGCCGTCTGGCAGAGCGAACCGTCGGAGCGTAGCCACAGGAATTACGTGCTGCTCGCGCGTCAGTAGATGCGGATTTCCTTTTTGTGTGCGTTCCCCGCGGCGTCTCGGAATCATACAATTTCAGACTACATGAGTTTGTGAATGATCGAATGGTGATAACAGCCCTTACCATAAACCCGCAATTGTCTGCGCAAAGTTTTTCTGCAACCGTTATCATGAAAGCTGATGCTTCAGATTGGATGGAGGAGAGGACCGCTGATGCCCGTTTCTGCAAATCGACTTTGGCGACAATTGCCCCAGGAGATCCGAGTCGCCGCTTGCCAGGTTTTTTGGGCTGAGTCCAAGGGCACAGAAAAGCAGCTTCTTATTGCTTCGCTCGCCAAGGCAAAAAACCTGCGTGAGGTCTTCGTCCGCAAAAGCCCGATGGAGCGGCTGGTCAATTGGACGGCGGCAACCCTGTCGCTTCCCGATCCGATCCTGGAGGAGCTGCTGAAGAAGTATCTTCTCCACGAGCATCGCGCCGTGATTGTCAGTTTTCTCGACTTGCTCCATATCCCCCATGCCGAGGGAATGATCGAGGAGAACTTCGACTACGCCACCCTGACAAAGGAAGGCGTTCAGGAGGCTGCCCGCGGCTTGCTGGCATCGGCAGATCGCACCGGCGCAGAACTTTACCTGAAGTACCTCGCACTACAAGGTGGCCCCTGGACGGGGATTGAAGAAGTCCTTCCCACAGGAGAGTAAAAGCCGCTGAACAATCTGTGGCAAAAGTCAAGATCGCAGAAATATCTCCCTCGGGGGCTAAAGAGGCTGCGGAAAAATTCAAAGGCCGGCCTGCTTTGTAACAGGGCACGACTTTAGTCGTGCCGATTGCGGCCCAATCAAAATCTCGGCTTTAGCCGCTGCGGTGACATAAACGAATGAAAACAAACGGATCAGGGGCTAAAGCCCAACATATTTTGCGCCATTTGAGGCACGGCTGAAGCCATGCCCTGTTACAAAACCTGCTCGCAAAACCAATTCTTCGTCCCAATGCGATTTTTTCCGCAGCCTGTCAATCTAATTGTTCATTATCAGCTATTTACGGCACTATTCGCCAAGCTCAGGGCAGGCTGAAGCCGTTCCCTTGCAAAACATTCCTTCTACCACGGGCTGCCAAGCGGCAAAAATCCCGTGCTCACGGTGCAATGCGAGCACAGGATTTCTGTTTGACTTTCTTTACGCCAGTTCGACTTCGATGCGTTTGGCTTCCACATCCAGCTTGACGATGCGGAAGCTGCGGATCTGACCGCTGCTGAGCGCTTCCGGCTGGGCGGCTGCGGCCGGTGAGTTGCCCTTCCAGCGGTTCTTGAGCATTGAAGAAAGCGAAGACATATCGACTTTGCCTTCCGGCTTGGCTTCCGCAGCAGCAGAAACCGCCGCAGCGCTGCTCGACCGGCAGATAGCTCGAATGCCTTCGCCCAGCTCGACCAGAACCAGCGCCGCCGGAGCCTCGACCACGCGACCGCTGACCACATCGCCCAACTGATGTTCGGCAATGTATTCGTCGATGCTGGTGGGGACCAACTGCTTCATGCTCAGCTTGATCTGCTTCTTTTCGATGTCGATGGCCAGCACCTGGGCCTTGACCACCTGCCCCGTGCGCAGTGCGTCGGAAGGATGATTGAGGCGCTTGTCGGCGACGATCTCGCTGATGTGCACCATGCCCTCGATGCCCTCGGCGATCTGCACAAAGGCGCCGAAGTTCATGATCTTGGTCACCGGCCCGGTGATCTGCGCGCCCACGGGGAAGTTCAGCGGCACCTCGAGCCAGGGATCGGCCAGGGTCTGCTTGAGGCCCAGCGAGATGCGCCGCTCCTCGGGCTTGATGGCCAGAATCACCGCGTCCACCTGCTCGCCCGGCTTGAGCAGGTCGCTGGGATGGCGGACGCGCTTGTTCCAGGCCATCTCGGAAATATGAATAAGGCCCTCGACGCCGGCTTCCAGCTCGATAAAAGCGCCGAAGTCGGTAAGCCGACTGACCGTGCCGGCAACGCGCTGGCCGGATTGGTAGCGGCTGGGAACGGTCTCCCACGGCTCGGCTTCCAATTGCTTCAGTCCGAGTGAGATCTTCTTGGTCTCGGGATCGATCTTTAGGACCCGCACCTTGAGTTCGTCGCCAACCGACAAAATGTCTTCCGGCTTGGCGATGCGGGTCCAGGAGATGTCGCTGACGTGCAGCAGGCCGTCCACGCCGCCCAGGTCGACGAATGCGCCGTAGGGCATGAGGGTGCGCACGGTTCCGGGCAGCACATCGCCCTCTTTCATGGCGGCAAAGCGGCCGGCCGTGGCCTCGCGCGCCTGCTCTTCGAGCACTACGCGGCGGTCCACGACCACGTCTTCGTCGGTCACGTCCAGCTTGGTGATGCGGCAAGTGATCTCGGTGCCGACCAGCTTTTCCATCTCCGCGGCCTCGCGGGCGCCGCTGCGGCTGGCGGGCATGAAGGCGCGCACGCCCACATCGACGGTGAGCCCGCCCTTGACCACGCCGGTTACGGTGCCGACCACGGCCAGCTTCTCGGCAAAGGCGGCTTCCAAAGCCGACCAGTCCCTGGGCTGGGCCACGCGATGGCGGGTCAGTTCGTAGTAGCGCTCCTCATTGCGGCCCTTGACCGAGACCGGGAAGGAGTCGCCGGGCTGGACGCCCTCGGCGTTGTTCTCGAAGTCCGAGCGCGGCAGCACACCTTCGGTCTTGTAGCCGATGTCGACGAAGACCTGATCGGCAGAGAGGGAGACAACCGTCCCCAGCAACTGCTTCTGGCCGTCCGCGCTCTTGTGCTTGTGGCTGCTCTCGAAGGCCGAAAGCAGGTCGGCGAAGGACTCTGTAGGCTCCTCCGGCTCAGCGACAGGAATCTCGGCAGGCTTGGCGACCGCAAGGACGACGGGCGCTGGAGTAGCTACAACCGGGGCCTCGGCGGCAGGCTCAGCCACAGCTTCAGCGGCAGCGGGTTCGGCGGCAACATGCTCTGGCTCTGGCACAGTTTCCGGTTCTGGCTCCGGGATCGATTCCACACGCGGCTCGGCGGCCGGCTCCGGCTCAGGCAAGGTTTCGGCGGCGCACTCTGGCGCGGCTTCCGACCCGATGACCGGCTCTGGCGCACTATCGGCAACGGGCTCGACGGCAGCAGGTTCGGCGGCGACAGCTTCGGCGGCGGGTTCAGGCGAAATTTCCAGGGAGGGCATGATTTCAGGCAGGTCTTGGTTGGTCATGGCGGTTTACCCTACCATTCTCCCACGAATGACCGGCTTCTGGCCCGTCTGCTGTCTTTGCTAGGGCTCTGGCGTCCATCTGCTTATACCGGAAAGCGGAAAATGCGGTATGCTGGGAATGCGCGCCCGTAGCTCAGCTGGATAGAGCGAACGCCTCCGGAGCGTTAGGTCGGGAGTTCGAATCTCTCCGGGCGCACCAAATACATCTTTCCGAGAAGGAAATTTTTATCCAGGACGAGATTTTATTATCCAGGATCAGACTTTATTATTTCTCAACAACAGGCCATTCTGGAACCGCTCGATCCTACTCCACAGTGACGGACTTGGCCAGGTTGCGGGGCTGATCCACGTCGCAGCCGCGGCGGACGGCGATGTAATAGGCCAGCAACTGCAAGGGGACGATCTCGATCAGCGGCGACAGCAGTTCGGAGACCGGAGGAATGGCGATCACGTGCTCCACCAGGCCGCCGAGGACGGTGTCGCCCTCGGTGGCGATGGCGATCACCCGGCCGGAACGGGCCGTGACCTCCTGGATATTCGAGAGCGTCTTCTCGTAGCGCAGCTTGGAGGCGGGGTCGGAGTCGTCGCGCGTGGCCAGCACCACCACCGGCAGCGTCTCGTCGATCAGTGCGTTGGGGCCGTGTTTCATCTCGCCCGCCGGATAGCCCTCGGCGTGAATATAGGAGATCTCCTTGAGCTTGAGCGCGCCTTCCAGAGCGATGGGGAAGTGGATGCCGCGGCCCAGATAAAGAAAGTCGCGGGAGTTGGCGAAGTCCTTGGCCAACTGTTCGCACTGCCCGGCGCGGCTGCGCAGCACCTCTTCCACCTTGGCCGGAACGCGGCTCAGTTCACCGATCAGCGCAATGGATTGCTCGGTGTCGATGCGGCCGCGCAGCTTGCCCAGCTTGAGCGCCAGCAGAAACAGCGCGGTCAATTGCGCGGTAAAGGCCTTGGTCGAGGCGACGCCGATCTCCGGGCCGGCGTGGGTGTAGATGGCGCCATGCGCCTCGCGGGCCACCATGGCGTCGACCACGTTGCAGATGGCCACCGTCTTTGAGCCGAGCGCGATCATCTCGCGCTGCGCGGCCAGGGTGTCGGCAGTCTCGCCGGATTGGGTGATGAGCAGCCCCAGTGCGTTGCGGTCGGGGATGGGATTGCGGTAGCGGTACTCGCTGGCGTAGTCCACATCCACGGGCACGCGGGCCAGGCGCTCGATCATGTATTTGCCGGCCAGGGCGGCGTGCCAACTGGTGCCGCAGGCGGCGATGTTGATGCTCGAGGCCAGGGCCAGCTCCTCGTCCGAGATCTTCATCTCGCCCAGAAAGACCTTGCCGCTGTCGAGAGAAACGCGGCCCAGGGTGGTGTCGCGAATGGCCCGCGGCTGCTCCCAGATCTCTTTGAGCATGAAGTGCTTGTAGCCGCCCTTTTCAGCTTGGATGGGGTCCCATAAAATGCGCGTGAGGTTGCGCTCGATGGGGTTGCCGTCGAAGTCGGTCAGCTCGACGCCGGCCAGGGTCAGGATGGCCATATCGCCATCGGCGAGAAAGTAGATGTTACGGGTGTGGTGCAAGATGCCGGGAACGTCGGAGGCGACAAAAGACTCGCCCTCGCCGACGCCGATGACCACCGGCGGTCCCGAGCGTGCGGCGACGATCTTGTCTGGCTCCGCGGCGCAGAGCACGCCCAGGGCAAAAGCTCCGCTGAGGCGCTTGACGGCGCGGCGGACGGCTACTTCCAGCAGAATCGGCTGGCCGGTTGCGGCAGCGTCTTTCTGCACCTGTTCGATGAGATGGGCGATGACCTCGGTGTCGGTCTCGGTGACAAAAAGATGACCCTGTTCGGTCAGCTCGCGCTTCAAATCGAGGTAGTTCTCGACAATGCCGTTGTGCACCACGACAATGCGCCCGGTGCAGTCGCGATGGGGGTGGGCGTTCTCCTCGGTGGGGCGGCCGTGCGTGGCCCAGCGGGTGTGGCCGATGCCGTAGGTGCCGTGGAGCGGATGCTCGGCCAGCACATCCTCGAGATTCTGCAGCTTACCCGGCGCCCGCCGCAGCTCGAGCGTGGGACTGTCAGGACTGCCCACGGCGATACCCGCCGAGTCGTAGCCGCGATATTCCAGCCGCCGCAAACCTTCGATGATGACAGGAACTACCTTCTTTGGACCGACATAACCGACAATTCCACACATGCATCGATTTTAAGCGACGGCGGCGAGTAACCGGCAATCTGGCTTTGCTCTTCAACCTCACCAAAAACCCTCTACTGACCGGCCTCGCTGAGATAGATTTCGGTGTAATCCAGGTAGTTTTTGGCGTATTCCAAGATCAGCTCGCGGTCGGCGTCGGTCAACTCGCGGCGCAGTTTGGCCGGTACGCCGGCCCACAGGGTGCGCGGCGGCACGATGGTGCGCTCGGGAACCACCGCTCCGGCGGCGACGATCGAACCCTCGCCGATGCGGCTGCCGTTCAAAATCGTCACCCCCATGCCGATCAGCACGGCGTCTTCGACAACGCATCCATGGACGGTGGCGTTGTGGCCGATGGTGACCCAGTCGCCCACGATCACCGGATAGGTATTGCGCTGCCCATGCAGCACGGCGCAGTCCTGCACATTGGAGTTGGCGCCCACGCGAATGGCGTTCACATCGCCGCGCACCACCGCGTTCATCCACACCGAGGAGCGTTCTCCCAGCGTCACATCGCCAATCACCTGCGCCGAGGGGTCCACGTAGCAACCGGCGGAAATCTGGGGCAGCCGCCCCTGGTAGCTGCGAATCATCTCTTGACGACCTCCTGATGGGTCCAGTGTACCGGGATTGAGCGCAGGATCGAAAACCGCATCCAGGCGAGTACTTCGGAGCCGCGGGCAGGCTCCCGTTCCAGGCGGAGCCGGCCGCAGAAGGGATTCTGTCGAAAGCGGGGGAAAGAAGCCGGTTTCGTCCAATATTTGGGATTTCTGTTGACCCAATTCGGCGCAGTTTCCAGTATGATAGGAGATGCCAGCAGGCAGGTAGGGAGGTGTATCCCCTTTGGCAGAGGTTCGTGTTCAAGAAGGCGAGCCGCTCGAAAATGCTCTTCGCCGATTTAAGCGGAAGGTTCAGCAGGAAGACATCATCAAGGAAGTCAAACGTCACTCCTACTACCTGAAGCCCGGCGAAAAGAAGCGTGTCAAGGCAGCTTTGGCGCGCAAGCGGAATCGTAAGAAGGCTCGCAAAGAGCAGGACTAGTTCGTCAAGCACTCACTGAATCATGACCCAGGCCGTCCTGGTCGCTCCCCCGCAAGCAAGGAGCCAGACCATGAATCCGTTTTTGACCGGGGCGGCCGGTCAGGATTTCTTCCTTTAACTTCAAACCACCGGGTACTGGACCGGATCGATTGTTGGTTTCCCCCGCGGTGCGGGATCTAATTTGTTTTGCCGCTTCTTCTGTTGCGGCCCGGGCCCTTGTTGTGGATTGCAGTTCGAAGACAGGGATACGGAGCCGGCGCGTTCTTTGCAATCATGGCCGATCGAGCGTATTTCCCTGCTTCGGGGAAGTGGCCATGGAATATACCGACCGAACACTCAAGTGCGTCGATTGCGGGGCGGAGTTTGTCTTCACTGCCGGAGAGCAGTTCTTTTTTTCCGATAAACAGTTCAAAAATGATCCCAAGCACTGCAAGCAGTGCAAGGCGAAGCGCGCCCAGGGCGGCGCTCGAGTGCGCCCGGAGACACGGGTAACCTGCTCGCAATGCGGTGAAGAGACCTCGGTTCCCTTCAAACCCACCCAAGGCAGGCCAGTCCTCTGTCGGGTTTGCTTCAAACAGCAGAGAACCCTTGCGCAGCAGACGCAAGAAGACGACGCCCGCAAATCATAAGACAGCAGAAACTGGCGAACGAGGACGCTCGACGCCTTTTTTATTTCCTTAGCGCCCGATGGCCGACGTCGCGCCGGTAGTACATCCCCTCAAAGTGAATCTCGCCCAGCGCCTGGTAGGCGCGCCCCAGTGCCTCTTCGAGAGTGCCTGCCACCGCTGTCACGCCCAGTACCCGGCCTCCCGCGGTGAGCACCCGGCCGTCATGCAGCGCCGAGCCGGAGTGAAAAACCTGCACGCCGGGAATGCGGGCAGCGTCTTCCAGTCCGCTGATTGGCAGTCCCGTTGGGTAGCTGCCGGGGTAGCCCGGCGAACTGGCAATGACGCAGGCCGAGGCGCCCGGGCTCCAGCGCAACTCGGTTTCCGCTAATTTGCCGTCGATGCAGGCGTCGAGCGCGTCCACCAGGTCGCTCTCTAGACGCAGCAGAATCGCCTGCGTCTCGGGATCGCCAAAGCGGGCGTTGAACTCCAGCACCTCCGGCCCCCGTGCGGTCATCATCAACCCCACGTAGAGCACGCCCACAAAGGGCGTATCCTCGCTGGCCATGCCGCGCACGGTGGGCATGGCGATATGGCGCAGAATCCACTCCACCATATTGGGATCGAGCATGGCATCGGTGGAGTAGACGCCCATGCCGCCGGTGTTGGGCCCGGTGTCGCCCTCGCCGATGCGTTTGTGGTCCTGTGCCGGAACCAGCGGACGAACGTATTTGCCGTCGCTCAGGCAGAGGAAGCTGATCTCCTCGCCCTCCAGAAACTCCTCGATCACCACCAGCCGCTCGGCCTCGCCCAGCAGCTTGCCGCTGAAGAGTCCCTCGGCCGCCTCCAGCGCCGTCTGCCGCGAGGGGCAGATAAGAACCCCTTTACCCGCGGCCAGCCCGTCGGCCTTGACCACGATGGGCGCGTGAAAGATTTCGACAGCCTTTTCGAACTCCGCTAGCGAAGTGCAAACGGCGTAATTGGCGGTGGGAATCTTGTGACGTTGCAAAAAACGCTTGGCGAAGCTCTTGCTCGACTCCAGCATGGCCGCGTCCCGGGACGGCCCGAAGACCCGCAAGCCCTTGGCCTGCAAGGCGTCCACCACGCCCAGCGAAAGCGGCAGCTCAGGACCGACGATGATCAGGCCGGGCTCTTCGGCCAGGGCCAACTGGACCATCGCGGCAACATTTTTGAGGTCCACCGGCACACAGCGGGCGATGGCCGCAATGCCCCCGTTGCCCGGCGCGCAGACCACTTCGCTGACCCGGCTGCTCTTTTTGACTGCCCAGGCCAGCGCGTGCTCCCGGCCTCCCGAACCCAGAATCAGGACTTTCATCGTAGCCTCTCGTTCCTTCACCAACCCGAAAGTTAATCTGAGCAAACCGGGGTGGGGAAGTCAAACGCGAAGTGCGTCTCGGCTGCGCAATTCCCCTATACTGATGCCTGCAGGTTGGGGCGTCTGCCGGTAGAGACGCCAACCACAAATTGGAATGAGCGCACCATGGACGATACCCACTTCAAGCCCTACCTGGAAAAGGTCGCCGAGCAGGAGCGCCGCGCCGTGCAGACGCGGGATTTTCGCCGCAATCAGGCCATCGGGTTGGTGCTGGTGGCGGCGGCAGTTCTGCTCTGGAGGCTCTTGCACACCCATCCCGGATGGCTCTTTCCCCAAGGATGGTGGCGCCTGTGAGTCTTGCGCAGACGGCGAGTCCTACGCGGACGGCGCTTGGCGGCTGCGCCGCTGAGTATCCGACCGCTGTCATCCTTCTGGGGCCCACCGGCAGCGGCAAGACGGCGCTCTCGCTGGCGCTGGGCGAGCGCTTCGGCGGCGAGATCGTCAGTTGCGATTCGGTGGCCGTCTATCGCGGCATGGATCTGGGTTCGGCCAAGCCCACAATCGAGGAGCGTGCGCGGCTGCCCCATTACTTGATCGACATAACCGATCCCGACCAGCCCTTTACCGCCGGCGAGTACAGCCGTAAGGCCCGCGCCGCGCTGGCCGCGATTGCCGGACGCGGCCGTCTGCCCATCGTTACTGGCGGCACCGGCCTCTATCTGCGCGCGCTCACCGAAGGGCTTTTCGCCGGCCCCGAGCGCCAGGTGGAACTGCGCGCCCGTCTTCAGCGAAGCCACCAGCGGCACGGAGCGCCCTGGCTGCACCGGCTGCTCACACGGCTCGATGCCACTTCCGCCCAGCGCATCCACGCCAACGACATTCCAAAGCTGATGCGCGCCATCGAGGTCTGCCTGGCCCACCGTCAGCCGCTTTCCGCGGTCTTTGAAGACAGGGAAAGATCCCGCGACCCGCTTACAGGTTTCAAGCTGCTGCGCATCGGTCTCAACCCGCCTCGCGCCGCCCTCTACGACCGCCTCAATCAGCGCTGCGCGGAGATGTTTGGCGCCGGACTGGTGGAAGAGACGCGAGGATTGCTGGAGCGCTTCGGTCCGGTCAAGGCGCTGGATTCGCTGGGCTATCGCCAGGCGCTTTCCGTTCTCAACGGCGAAGCCAATCTGCCCCAAGCAGTAGCCGCCGCCCAGCAGGGCCACCGCAACTTCGCCAAGCGCCAGCTCACCTGGTTTCGCCGCGAGCCCGAGGTGCACTGGATCGAGGACTTCGGCGACTATCCTGCATCCTTGCAGGAGGCTATTTCTCTGCTCGAATCCCATCTCACCCGTTCAGCCTTGTCCATTTAAACTAACCGTTGTAGGGCGCGCCCCTTTCCGCAGAAACGCGGAGCGCCCCGGAACGGAGTTCCCCTTGGCAGAGACAAAGGCAGCGGTTGTGTACGACGTAGCGATCATCGGCGGCGGGCCGGCCGGCTATACGGCGGCGATTCGCGCCGCGGAGCTGGGCCTGAAGGTCGCGCTTATCGAGAAGACCCCCAAGCTGGGAGGAACCTGCCTGCACGTCGGCTGCATCCCCACCAAGGCGCTGCTCTTCAACGCCGAGATCTGGGACCATCTGCAACACGCCGCCGAATTCGGCATCGCCAACCTGGGCGCGCCCACACTCGATTGGTCCGCGGTCCTCAAACGCAAGGACGGCATCATCGCCAAGCACGCCAAGGGCCTCGACTTCCTGATGAAGAAGCACAAGATCGCGGTCGTCCAGGGCGCGGGCAGCCTGACCGGTGCGGCGCAGGCCGGGGTGCATACGGTCGCGGTCGAGAAAGACGGCGCGGTCAGTCAGGTGCTGGCGAAGAACGTCATTCTGGCCACCGGCTCCGATGCGCGCACCCTCTTGGGCGTCCAGCCCGACGACCGCATTCTGACCAACATCGAGATGCTTTCCGTCGCCGCGCCGCCCCGGTCGCTGATCGTGATCGGTGCGGGCGCGGTGGGGATGGAGTTCGGTTCCATCTTCCGCACCTTCGGAGCCGAGGTCACGGTGGTCGAGTATCTGCCCCGCGTGGTTCCGGTCGAGGACGAGGAAATCTCGAAGGAACTGGCCCGCCTCTTCAAAAAGCGCGGCATCGAGATCAACACCGGCGCAAAGGTGGAAAAGATCGAGCGTACCGAGAGCGGCGTCCGCATAAGCTGGACCGACTCGAACGGCAAGCCGCAGCAGAAGGAAGCAGAAAAGGTGCTGGTGGCCGTGGGCCGCGCGCCGCGTACTGAGAGGCTTGGACTGGAAAAGACCCGCATCCAGCTTGATCGCGGTTTTATTCCGGTCAACGAGGCGCAGGAAACCACCGAGCCAGGCGTCTTCGCCATCGGCGACATCGCCGCCGGATTGCCGCAACTGGCCCACGTGGGCGCCATGGCGGGCATGATCGCCGCCGCCAAGATCGCCGGCAAGCCCTTCCGGCCCATTCGCAAGGACAGGATTCCCGGCTGCACCTATACAGAGCCGCAGATCGGGTCGGTGGGCTTGACCGAGAAGGAAGCTCGCGAAAAGGGCTTTGCTGTCAAGATCGGGAAATTTCCTTTTGCGGGCAACTCCAAGGCCACGATTCTGGGCAATCACGACGGCTTTGTGAAGATCGTCAGCGATGCCCAATACGGCGAAATTTTGGGCGTACACATCCTGGGCCCGCAGGCCACCGAGCTGATCGCCGAAGCCGTCGCTGTGCTGGAACTCGAAGGCACGGTTGACGAGCTGATGTACACCATCCACGCCCACCCGACGCTGGCGGAGTCGATGCTGGATGCTTATGGGGCGGTGCGGGGAATGGCGATCAATGTGTAAGTCTCTATGAGCAAATCTCCATTTGTGAGGCTGACTAGCAGGACTTGGAGATCTTCTGGCTAATGGGAGAGACAGTGGAGGTATATCTCAATCCGAGTCAATCAGTTGAGCTTTAAGAAGGCTAGCGAGATAATCTGCTAATTCTGAAACGTCGAAATGCCCCTGCTCCCATGCCCGGTCAGCGGCTTGAAGGGCAGCATAGTAAGGGCCGCGGTTCTCTCTTATACGCTCCGGGACAATTCTCTTACCTCCCAGTAACCTACCCTGTTTTAAGCAGATGAGGTAGTAACATGCGGCTCTCGCAGTTCTTCCGTTCCCTTCAACAAATGGATGAATCCAGTTCAATCTCCACAATGCATACGCAGGAAGTATGGTTGGATGATCGAGGATAGTCCAGTTTTCATGTACTACCGAGAAGAAACGATCCATGTGGTTGGGAACATCTTTGAAATGTGGAGGATAGTGGTTCCCAACATAAATTGGTTCCTCGCGATACCTGCCTCCGAACTGTGAGATGTTCGAAACCGCAGCATAGTTCAGACACCACAAAGTATATTTGTCAAAAGATTCAATTCCCTTTTCGATGCCAATTTCAATGCAGTTTGACAATAAATCGTATTGACGCAGTAAGTTCTGCTCTTGAATCTTAGCGTACAGAGCGGGATTATCCTTCTCTCGTAAAGACACAATTACCTACTAGGCGAACCTACTTATCGCAGGTTCTGAGTTCAACTCATCGCATCAACCTGATATGCAGAGAAGCACAGCGCACGCTCTCCTTGGTGATCAGATCAGAGGCTGGAGCATTGCCATAGGCAAAACTAATTCGCTGTTCCCGTAATTCATCCTCTGTCACAAGCCTGTTCCGAGTCGCGTTCAAGAGGTTCACCAACTCAGGATCAGGCGCAACGACATTCTCAAATTGCTTCCGATCAGCCATGTTGCACCCCTTGGGAGATTTAATCCGCTCAATCATGATAACCCCGTTGTGCGCTTCCATAGATTGTGAATTTCTTGGCATGTACCCATGAGAACAGAAATCGATACTTTTGCTCCGCCATTGTGTAAAAACGAAATGTCCGTGCCGCATTGCGATACGGGTTGGTGCTTTTGTGCTTGGCCATTGAGATGCGTTTTGACAGCCAAAATATGATTTTAAGAAGGAAGGATGTAGTCTATACTCGGTCCAACTCGGCGAAGAGATCGTCGAGGACGATGCAGATGGGGCTGCCGGGTATGGACAGTTCGCCGGAGCGGGCCAGTTCCAGGCCATCGGCTGTGCCGCGATAGGCGACCCGCGCGTAGGGGTCGATCACCCAGACGTGTTCGATGCCGAATTCCAGATATTCGGCGGTCTTGGCGGCGGTGCGGCGCAGGGAGTCCTCGGGGGACTGGATCTCGATGGCCAGCAGAGGTGGAGTCTTTATGATCTGCTCGCGCGGTGAGCCACTCCGAAGCACCAACACATCTGGAACACGGTAGTTCCTCTGCCGGGTTTGAACGCGCTGCTCGGGTAAGGGGAAAACACCCCAATCTTCCCGGTATTTGAGGAAGATCCCGATCAGAAGCGATTGTATGCAGGAATGCTCGAACTCGCCCATTCCGCGCTCCTCGATGATCCCGTCCACGAATTCGCAGTCGTGCTCGAAGACCGTCGAGAGATATTGCTCAACGGAGACGGGTGTGTCGATGACGGGCTGGGTGGCCATGAAGATAGTATGCGCTGAATTCAAAGCGGAGAAAAGATGATCCCTGCCGACAACGAGAAACCCCACCCTAACCGCAAAACCGGGGTCCCCGCGGACAGTACTCTGTCCGTGGGGTGGAAATACAACCGTGCGGCAAGGGTGGGGCACCCGGTTTCTGCAGGAGCAATACGCCAGGTTCGGATCCCTGACCACTGATCCCTGACAACTGATCCCTGACAACTGTCTTTACAGCTCCATCGACTGGGTGGCCGCCAGTTCCTTGGCTTTGGCGATGAACTCGGCCAGGGGCATCGATCCCTGATCGCCCTTGCCGCGGGTGCGGACGCTGACCGAGGCGCTGGCTTCTTCCTTGTCGCCGAAGACCAGGATGTAGGGGGTCTTCTGGTTGGCCAGGTCGCGGATCTTGGCGTTCATCTTCTCATTGCGGCTGTCCACCTCGACGCGCAGGCCGGCGGCCTTCAATTCAGCCTCCACCTTCTTGGCGTACTCCGCATGGCGCTCGCTGATGGGGACCAGGCCCACCTGCACCGGTGCCAGCCACAGGGGGAAGGCGCCGGCATAGTGCTCGATCAGCACGCCGAAAAAGCGCTCCACGGAGCCGAAGAGGGCGCGGTGAACCATGACGGGCTGATGCTTCTCGCCGTCTTCTCCGACGTACTCCATCTCGAAGCGGGCGGGCAGGTTGAAGTCGAACTGCACCGTCGATAGCTGCCACAGACGGCCCAGCACGTCGACCAGCTTCACGTCGATCTTGGGGCCGTAGAAGGCGGCTTCGCCGGGGATGGTCTTGTATTTGATGCCTTTTCGATCCAAGGCTCTCTGAAGTCCGCCCACCGCAAGGTTCCAATTGTCGGCCGAGCCGGCATAGTGACCGGGGTCGGTGGGGTCCCAGGTGGAGAGTTCAACCTTGAACTCCTTGAAGCCGAAGGTGGTCAGCACGGCCTCGGCAAAGTCGATGCAGGCCACGACTTCGTCCTCAATCTGGCTGGGCATGCAGAAGATGTGTGCATCGTCCTGGGTAAAGCCGCGCACGCGCAGCAGCCCGTGCATGGTTCCCGAGCGCTCATAGCGGTAGACGTTGCCCAACTCGGCCAGGCGGACGGGCAGATCGCGGTAGCTCTTGGGCGAGTTCTTGTAGATGAGAATGTGGAAGGGACAGTTCATCGGCTTCATGCGATAGTTCGCATCGTCCAGTTCCATGGGGGTGAACATGTTGGCCGCATAGAAGCCCTCGTGTCCCGAGGTCTGCCAGAGATTCACCTTGGCCACGTGCGGGGTGTAGACCAGCGAGTAGCCGCGGCGCAGGCACTCCTCACGCATCCAGTCTTCCATGATCTTGCGGATCATGGCGCCCTTGGGGTGCCAGAAGATCAGGCCCGGCCCGGCAATCTCCTGAATGCTGAAGAGGTCGAGCTGCTTGCCCAGCAGGCGATGGTCGCGCTTGGCGGCCTCTTCCAGGCGGGCGAAGTGGGCGTCCAAATCCTTTTGTGAGAAGTATGCTGTGCCGTAGATGCGCTGCAACTGCGGATTCTTCTCGTCGCCCAGCCAATAGGCGCCAGCCAGATTGGTCACCTTGACGGCCTTAACGCGACCGGTCGAGGGCAGATGCGGGCCACGGCAGAAGTCCAGAAACTGGCCGCTGCGGTAGAAGCTGATCTCGTCGCCGGGCTGGGTGAACTTGGTGACGAAGTGGGTCTTCATGAAGTCGCCGTCGCGCTCGAAGTCTTCGAGACTCTTCTCCCGCGTTGCGGATTCGCGCACAAAGGCGTCATTGCGGGCGATGACCTCGGCCATTTTGGCTTCGATGGCGATCAGATCCTCGGGTGTGAAGGGTTTGTCGCGCTGAAAATCGTAGAAAAAGCCGGCATCAGTGGCCGGACCGTGGCCCAGCTTGGTCTCTGGAAAAAGCTCCAGCACCGCCGTGGCCAGCACGTGGGCGGCGGAGTGGCGCAGCACCTTGAGGGCCTCGGGGTCCTTCTCCGTGACCAGCTCCAGCTTGGTATCGGCGGTCAGCGGAGTGGTCAGGTCCACCAGCCGGGGCGCGGCGGCGTCTGTGGCCGTATACATGGCGGCCTCCGAAAGCTCTTCCTCTGTCTCGTCGGCCGCTTTGACTGCGCCGACCGGAGTCAGCCGCGCCACCACGCAGGCCGCAGCCAGCCGGGGCGAAATCGAATTGGCAATCTCAAGGGGCGTGGTGCCGAAGGGCACCTCACGGATCGCCCCATCGGGCAGGTGTACGGCTATTGTCTGTGCGCTCATGGCTTCCTGGGTTGTGCGGGTGGAAATGCCGCATAACGAGGGTCTTTTCACACTACCCCGGCGGGTGGCGCTGCTGGTGAAAATCGGGCCAGACAAGGCGGAGGCTGAAGGCATTGGTGGTTCCAAAGTCGAAGCCGACAACGCAGTATGTCCCGATTTTCACCGCAGCCCGAAGGGACGGGGTCAATTTTCCCCATCTCTTCGTCAATCGTCGCTAGGATACACCCGGTCTCCGTCGCTCCTCACTCCTCGATATGGTGAAAATTGGCTCCCGTCGCCGCCCACCGGGGTAGTATGAACAGACCCTAGACAGGATAGTTGCCGCGGGCGCTCTGCGTCGAGGCGGCGCTGTTTACACACTTCATTTGCGAACAGAATCAGGAACCAAACACGTTCGATTCCCGATTCGCTGCATCTCTTTGCAGAACAAGGAATCTGTTCAATATGCACTGGATTTCACTGCTTTTTTGGATTGCGCTGTGCTTCGGCGTAGCGGCCCTGGCCTCTCGCTGCACGGCGGCCGAGATACCCACCTGGTACCGAATTCTGGTGCGTCCTGCGATTGCCCTGCCGAACTGGGTCTTCGCTCCGGTGTGGACCCTGCTCTACCTGCTGATGGCGATCTCCGCCTGGCTGGCGACGCAAGCGGCGCCGTCGCCCATGCGCACCTTGGCGCTGGCGCTGTTTTTGCTCCAGCTTGGGTTAAATCTGGCTTGGTCGTGGATCTTTTTCCGTTGGCATGCGATGGGAACAGCGCTCGCCGAGATCGTTCTGTTATGGATCGCCATTGGCGCTACCACGCTGGCCTTGCGCGCGATTTCTCCACTGGCTGCCGGGCTGATGCTGCCCTATTGGACCTGGGTCAGTTTCGCGATGGTCCTCAACGAGGAGTTCTGGCGGCTGAACCGGGCCTGAGTTTCTAATTAGGGGCGCGATTTCCACAATATTAGAGCTTTTTTATCTGGAATGGGATCTCCCCTTCGGAAAATCTGCCGATCTCTTCTCAAAACGTCAGAAAGCCTCGTACGAATCCCAAGGCTCGGCTGGCGATGGAGGGCAAGGCGATGAGAGTCTTCTGCGAGCACCAGGACAGTCATCCAGACACTTATTGCAACATTTGCGGCCAGGGATTCGACCTTCACTGGGAAGGCCAGTCCCCCCGGGAAAAAATGGAAGCGCTGGCCGAGGTGGAACGGACCATGCGCCGCCACCACTTCTTTTTCAACTGCAGCGAGGCGCACCCGAAAAATGGATTCGTGGTGCAGCCCCGGCGTCACAGGGCGCAGATGGACAAACTTCCAATTCTGAGAGAGGCTTCCTGGCGGGCAGCCTAAGGGTTGCGCCGCAGCGACGGATTACGGCCCTTCTTCGTGATACTCGCTCTCGGTATTGATCGACCAGAGATTCTGCTTGCCGGTGACTCCGTTGACGATGTTCTCCACGGCGGTCATGGCGGTCAGCATGGAGTGGTCCTGGTTGTTGTACTTGTGCATGCCGTTGCGTCCCACCAGGAAGAGATTCTCGAATTTGTCGGTGAAATTGCGGATGGTCTCGAAGCGGTCGTAGCTGCCAAAGTAAGCGGGGTAGGTCTTGGGCGCGCGAACCACGTGCGCGTCTTCGACATCCTCGGCTTTGAGAATGCCGATGCGCGCCAATTCTTCGATGGCCAGATGAATCATCTCCCGGTCGCTGAGCTGCCAGAGGGGGTCGGTCTCGTAGCAGAAATACTCCAAGCCGATCCAGACCTTTTGCGGGCCGTCCAAGGGCTGATGGACCAGCCAGGGGCTCCAGTTGTTGAAGATTTGCAGGCGGCCAACCTTCACCTCCGGCTCCTGGATGTAGATCCAATTGTCCTTGAGCAGCGAGCCATCCGGCTCGGTAATGGCCAGCCGCGTGGCCAGCAGGCCGACGGTGATGAAGTCGCGGTAGACGAGCCCTTCGCCGACCTCGATCACTTCTTTGGGGGCCGCGCTGCCCAGTGCGCGAATCAAGTCGCGCACCGGCATGGTGGAGAAGAAGTAGTTGCCGGCAAAGCGAACGATATCGCCGGCCTGGTTGCGGCCTTCGACGGCGGTAACCCTGTCGCCAAAAGTGTACATGCAGTTGATCGCAATGCCGAGATGGATCTCTCCGCCGCCCTGGCGAATCAGATCGGCGGCGTGCTCCCAGAGTTGGCCGGGGCCGAACTTTGGGTAAAGAAACTTCTCGATCAGCGAAGTCTCGGTCTGCTTCTGGGCCAGATCGCCGTTTTGCCGCAGGCCGAAGGTCTCCTTGAGGAAGTGTCGAGCCATAGCGGCCAGGGAAAGGCCTTTAATGCGTTGCGCGCCCCACGCGGCGCTGATTTCGCTGCAGGGGACGCCCCAGACCTTTTCCGTATAGGACTTGAAGAAGGTTCGATAAAGTTGGCGGCCGAAGCGATTGATGAGGAAGTCTTCCAGCGAGCGCTCCTGGCGTTGCGGCAGCAGTGCCGCGCGCATGTAGCTCAAGCCATAGCGCAGGGTGCGCAGCAGGCCCATTTTGCGCAGGGTATCGGTGGATAGGCGGATGGGGTAATCGAAGAAGCGTCGCAGGAAATAGATGCGGCTCTTGCGCTGGCGCACCAGCATCACCAGGTCCTCGCTGTGCGCATCGACCGCTTTTTCCGCGATGGGCAGCGGGCGTTGCCGGCCCTGGTAGCGAAGTACAGCATCCTGATTCGAATTGCTGCTGGCGTCCTCCGCATCGCAGGCGCCGACGGGCATCATCTCCAGCCACCACTGCATGACGCGGTCGGACTTGGAGAAGAAGCGGTGGCCGCCAATGTCCATGCGGTTGCCCTTATAGCGGACGGTGCGCGAAAGGCCGCCAATCTCCTGGCTGGCTTCGATGACGATGGGCCGGATGCCGGTGTGCCGCTGCAACTCGATGGCCGCCGTCAGCCCTGCCGGACCTGCGCCGATGATGATCGCCCTGCCGTCTTTCATACTTCTCCTTATACTTTGCCGCAACCGCCGTAAACAAATTGTCGTTCCGCGCAGACGGTTCGGGCGTTCGCCGCGCCTTGGCAGCACGGTGGGTGCTTTTGCGGAGGATTGAGTCCAACCCCGGCGCGGAAAGGCGCATCCCTGTGAGAGGGGGTTTCAAAAGGAGATTGCATGGCGCGTGTCTTCATCACCGGCGGGTCGGGATTCATTGGGACCAACCTGATCGACAGCTTTCTCGATGATGGCTGGGAGGTGGTGAATTTCGATCTGGAAGCGCCGCGCAAGGCGCAACACGGGATGCTGTGGCAGCGCGGAGACATTCGCGACGGCGTCCGGCTCACGGCCAGCCTGTGCAATTTTCGGCCCGCGGCAGTGGTGCATCTTGCCGCTCGCACCGATCTAAACGGCGCCACACTCGAGGACTACGACAGCAACACGCTGGGCGTAAAGAACATGATTCAGGCCATGCAGAGCTGCAATTCAGTTGGGAGGGCTGTGCTGGCTTCCTCACGCTATGTGCACCGCACCGAGATCTTTCCCGCCCGCGACGACGATTACTCCCCGTTTACCGTCTACGGGGAGAGCAAGGTGGAAACCGAACGCATTGTGCGGGCCAGCGGCCTGGAGATTCCCTGGACGCTGATTCGCCCCACTTCCATCTGGGGGCCCTGGTTTCGCATCCCCTATCGCATGTTTTTCGACACGGTGCGCCGCGGGATCTATCTCCATCCTCGGGGAAGGCCCATCTCCAAGTCCTATGGCTATGTTGGCAACGTGGTGCATCAGATTCGCCGCTTCCTGGCAGTGGACGCAGCGCTGGTCGATCGCCGCACGCTGTACACCTCGGACGATCGCAACATAGATGTGCTGGAGTTTGCCCACCTGATCCGCGACGCATTCGGCGCTCCGCCGGTGCGGGAGGCGCCTATGGCGATGATGATGGCCATGGCGGCGGTAGGCGACGGCATGAAGCGCCTGGGCTTTCGCAATCCGCCGTTGACCTCTTTCCGGCTCAACAATTTGCTCGCTCAGATGCACTACGATCTCTCGGAAACAACCCGGATTGCCGGTGTCGCGCCCTTCACCTTGCAACAAGGCGTGCAGCAGACAGTGGAGTGGATCAAGAGCCATGGATGAGAGCAGGCAATATCAGGATCTGAGCAGATTTTCCATGCCCAAGGGCTTTCGCGGACGTTCCGCGCTCACCGTGCAGATCTGGTGGATGGTGCAGGCCTCGTTTTTTCGCATCTCGCCCACGATTCTGTACGGCTGGCGCAGCTTTCTGCTGCGTCTTTTTGGCGCTCGCATCGGCAAGGACGTGCGCATTCGCTCCACCACCCGCGTCACCTATCCCTGGAAGCTGACCATCGGCGACCATGTCTGGGTGGGAGACGATTGCGTCTTCTATAACCTGGGAGAAATCGTACTGGGATCGCATGTGGCCCTTGCCCACGACATTTATCTCTGTACCGGCCTGCACGATCACGGCAAGATCGATTTTCCCATCGCGCAAAAACCAATTCACATTGGCGACGAAGTCTGGATCGCCAACGACGTCTTTGTCGGTCCCGGAGTGGCCATCGCGAAGGGGGCGATTGTGGGCGCGCGCAGCACCGTGCTGCACGATTTGCCCAGCGGCATGATCTGCTACGGCAATCCCGCCAGGCCCGTGAAGGCGCGCATCGTTTCTAAATAAGATTTTGCCCGGCGATAAACAAAACAGAGCCGGGATTGCTCCCGGCCCTGCCCTGTTGCTTGCTCGATTCTGCCGGAATCCGGCCTGTGGGGTTAGAGAGGCTGAACGTCCGCAGCCTGCCAACCCTTGGGGCCCTTCACCACGTTGAACTGCACGGCTTGACCTTCCTGCAGGCTCTTGAAACCACTCGAGTTGATCGCAGAATAGTGCACGAATACGTCTTCGCCGTTCTGGCGCGAGATGAAGCCGAAGCCCTTCGCGTCATTAAACCACTTCACAGTACCTTGTTCCATTGATCGTGTTTCCTGAATTGAATTGCGCTGGATGAATCGGTGCGACCACTGGCAGAATCTTGCTTGTTTGGGCGAGTGCTGCTCACGCCCGGTTCGGTTCTAACGCTGACGACAGTGTACCATCGCTCTGGAAAAAGAGGACGAAATTATTGCCTTTTCGCCACAGGTTTACTTGCAACTACCTGAAAAAGAACCCACTACCACGGGAGATCCCATTGTGGTAGGGTAAAAGGTCGCCATGCTCAACGATCCTGTTCCCAGCCTGCTCGCTCGTGCTACAGAGATTCTGGAGGCGCAATTCCGCGCTCTGCCAGAGTTTGCCGCCGCCGCCGACCCGGCCGCAATGGAGCGCATTCTGGCCGAGACGGCCCGCCGACTCGGCGACAATTACCCGTACTTCCATCCTCTGTATGCCGGGCAGATGCTCAAGCCGCCGCACCCCTTGGCGCGCGCCGCCTACGCGCTGGCCCTGAGCATCAATCCCAACAATCACGCCCGCGACGGCGGCCGGGCCAGCTCGGAGATGGAGATCGAGGCCGTTGGCGGTATCGCCGCCATCTTCGGCTGGACAGACTACCTGGGCCACCTGACCTCGGGCGGCACCTTTGCCAACCTGGAAGCGCTGTGGATCGCCGGCCAGTTGCATCCCGGCAAGCGTATCGTCGCCTCGCAGCAGGCGCACTACACCCACCAGCGCATCTCGGCCGTGCTCAAGCTGGATTTTTCTTCGATTGCCGCTGATCGCAGCGGGCGCATGGATCTGAACGCTCTCGAAGCCGAACTGCACAAGGGCGATGTGGGAACGGTCGTTGCCACGCTGGGCAGCACGGCCATCGGCGCCGTCGATCCGCTCGACGGGATTCTGGCGCTGCGCGAGCGGTACGGATTTCGCGTGCATGTGGACGGTGCGTATGGCGGCTACTTCCGGCTCATTCAAGATGAATTGGCCGAACCGGCCCGGCGCGCTTACGCGGCGCTGGAGCAGGCCGATTCCATTGTCGTCGATCCCCACAAGCACGGCTTGCAGCCCTATGGCTGCGGCTGCGTCCTCTTTCGCGACCCGGCAGTGGGGCGGTTCTACAAGCACGATTCCCCCTACACCTATTTCACCTCCAAGGAGCTGCATCTGGGCGAGATCAGCCTGGAGTGCTCCCGCGCCGGGGCCTCGGCAGTGGCCTTGTGGGCTACGCAACAGCTTTTGCCGCTGACGCCGGGTGGGGAATTTGCGCGCGGTCTGGCGCAGGGGCGCGCGGCAGCTTTGGAGCTGGACCGCCGCCTGCGCCTGCATCCCGCCTTTGAAGCGCTGGCGGCGGGCGCGCCCGAGTTGGATATTGTGGTCTGGAAGCTGGCTGCGGAGACGGCGCAAAAGGCATCCCAGCGGGCGGAAAAGATCTTTGCCGCCTGCGCCACACGGGATCTGCATCTGGCTCTAGTACAATTGCCGCTGAATTGGTTTGAGGGGGGAGATGTAAACGCTATCATGATGCATAGCGAAGACGCCCCCACCGTGACCTGTCTGCGCTCGGTGCTGATGAAGCCCGAACATCGCGAGTGGCTGGACGAGATCTGGCAAAGATTGGCCGCCGCCACGGCGGAGGAAATGGGAAAGGTTGGCAAATGACGGAGAGCAGCCGTTTTGACGGTGAAAAAGAAAACGTTCTCATCAGCCTGGGCGACTGCTCCGTGCTCGTACTGCCTCATCTGGGAGGCAAAATCGCCTCCATCCAGGTGAAGGGCCATGAGCTGCTGCAAACGCCTCTGGCTCCCTACGCGCCCCGCACCCGCACCATGAGCTTCAGCGAAGGCGACGCCAGCGGCTGGGACGAGTGCCTGCCCTCGGTCTCCGGTTGCACCGTCGATACCCCCAGCGGCCCCGCTTTCATTCCTGACCACGGCGACCTGTGGCGCGTCGAATGGAAGACGCTGGCCCAAAGCGACCACAGCATTACCCTGCGCGGCGAGTGCTTCTCTCTGCCCCTCGCACTGGAGCGCACCCTGACCCTTACCGCGACCGGCAAGGGCTACCGCATCGCCGCAGCCTACAAAGTCACCAATACCGGCACTGCCGAGACGCCCTGGTCCTGGTCGGCGCATCCGGGGTATTTGGCGGAAGAGGGCGATACGCTGCACCTGCCGGAGTCGATCGAGGCGCTGCGCATCGAGTGGACCCGCAACAACCGCCTGGACAAGAGCACGGGAGCCGCAGCCTGGCCCATCGCCAAGCTGACCGGCGGCGGTTTCACCGATCTGCGCGTGACCACCGAGGCGCATTCGGGCGTAGGCGACAAGCTCTTTGCCGGCCCACTGAAAGCGGCTGAGAACTGGGTGGCTCTGGAGCGTCCCAAAGCCGGGGTGCGGTTGCGGGTGAGCTTCGATGCGGAGAAGACCCCCTATCTCGGCCTGTGGATCTGCCAGGACGGCTACCCGGAGGGCTCCGGCCTCCAGCAGCATTGCGTGGCCATGGAGCCCTGCACGGCTCCCGTGGATTCGCTGGCCATTACCGGACCGTGGTCGCGCTCGCTGGCCGCTGGCGCGTCCTACTTCTGGCCGATGACGATTGATTTGGAAACGATTTAAACAAGGGACCAGGGGTCAGGGATCAGGGATCAGGAAACCCTGATTCCTCTTCAAAAAGCTGCTGAGAGTTCTCGGGAATTCATTTTAGGCCCCACTCAAGCTCGCACGATCAAGTTCTAACCCCTGATCCCTGACCCCTGACCCCTGACCCCTAAGGAAGTGACACCCATGCATGATCCCGCCGTATTGCGTACTCTCCACGTTGGCCGCTTTCAGGCCGAGCCGGTAGTCTTTGTCGCGCCCGGCCGCGTCAACCTGATCGGTGAGCACACCGATTACGCTGAGGGCTTCGTGATGCCGGTGGCCATCGACAAGGCCACGCTGGCCGCCATCTCGCCCCGCAGTGACGGCAAGATCGTTATCTGGGCTGAGAACTACCAGGAAGAGAAGACCTTTGACGCCGCCGCGCTGCCCGCCACGGCCAGCAAACATTGGAGCGACTATCCCATCGGCGTGGCCGTCAAGCTGGCCGGCGAGGGGCACGCGATCCCCGGATTCAGCTTGAGCCTGTGGGGCGATGTGCCGCTGGGCTCGGGACTCTCCAGCTCTGCCGCGCTGGAAGTTGCGACCATGCTGGCCATCACCTCGCTCATTGGCGTTACCTATCCCGGCCCGGTGCTGGCCCGTCTCTGCCAGCGCGTCGAGAACGAGTTTGTGGGCGCCAACTGCGGCATCATGGACCAGTTCATCAGCGCCAACGGCAAGGAGAATCACGCCCTGCTGCTGGATTGCCGCGATCTGAGCTTCAAGCTGGCGCCGATCCCGGCCAATGTGGCGCTGGTCATCGCCAACACCATGGTCAAGCACTCCATCGCCGGGGGCGATTATCCCACCCGCCGCCGCGAGTCCGAGGCCGCCTGCGCGATCATCAATAGCCATCGCGGGGGAGTGCCCTTTTTGCGCGACGCCACGCTTGAGGATCTGGAAAAGTGGGGCCACGAGATGACACCCGAGTCGCTCCAGAGAGCGCGCCACGTCATCAGCGAGGACCTGCGCACCGTGGCCGCCTGCGAGGCGCTGCTCAAGGGCGATATGGCCGAGGTGGGCCGCCTGATGGCCGAGGCCCACAAGAGTTACAGCGGCGACTTCGCCGGAAGCTGTGTGGAAGCAGATCTGATGGTCGAGCTGGCGCAAACCATTCCCGGCCTGATCGGCGCCCGTCTGACCGGCGGCGGCTTCGGCGGCTGCACCGTCAACCTGGTCGAGCAGAGCCAGGCCCCGGCCTTCGCCGTGGAACTGGCCAGCCGCTACGCAGCCAAAACCGGCATCACCCCTGAGGTCCACGTCTGCCACGCCTCGAATGGCGCGCACCGGATTACGTAGGCTTTTCAATCCATTATCCAGGCCGCGGATTCTCTCACCCGGGAGAATCTGCGGTTTTTTGCTTGGTGCTATCATCGAAGCAATGCGAGGGCGGGCTTGGAAGTCGTCTTGCTTGCGCATTGGGGTACAGCAATGAGCGTAAAGAGCCAGGTTTCTGAATTTGTAATGGGCGATGATTGCTCTCCGGAGATGAGCTTTACGCTGGTCTTTAGGGAGGTTCCAGAAGAGAAGGTTTTTGTCGCCGAATGTCTGGAGCTTGCGGGCTGCGTCTCTGAAGGCGATTCGCTGGAGGAGGCTGAGGCCAACATCCGCGACGCGGTACGCGCCTGTCTGAGCGTCATCTTCGAGGATTGTGTGCGCGATGCGGCCCGTCACCGCTCCGTTTCTGTGTCGTATGTTGGAATCTCCTCGCAGAAAACCATCACCGTGAAGGCAAATCCTATTTTGGATTTGCAGGTGGCGTGATCGATGGGCCTCGCCGATCTGCCTCTCGCAAGCGGGAAGGACCACCAAAAGACCTTCGAAAAGTTTGGCTGGATTCTGCGCCGAGATGGAAACCACCTGGTGATGACCCATCCGAACTACGAGAACACGATCTCCATCCCAAACCATAAAGAAGTGAAGCGAGCCACCCTCCACACCATTCTGAAACATATCGGCATTACGGACACTCAATATCGCGTTCTCTTCGATTCGTAGCCTCGATTGAGCCAATCAAGGTCTACTATCGCTGGAGACCGCAATTACAGGACATGGACGACGAGATGGTGCTCGATGCGGCCATCACGGGCGCGCGGACGTGATTGTCACCCACAATCTCAGGGATTTTCTGCCTGCCGCCGCTCACTTCAACCTACGCGTTGTGAGTCCCGCGATTTTTGTGGAGGAGGTGCTGAAATGAATCGAGCGACAATTCCGGTCAAACTTCCGCCCTCCTTGGGAAATGCAGCGCGAAAGCTGGCCGAAGAAGACGGTGTCTCGCTGAACCAGTGGGTCTCCGTCGCGGTCGCGCAGAAGATCAGCTCGGTGGAAACCGCGGAAGCATTTTTCAAGCGGAGAGCAGAGGGCGCGGAACAAGTGGATTTTCTGAAGATTCTGCGCAGCGCTCCCGATTGCGCACCCGATCCAGGCGATGAACTGGCATCGGCGAATGTTCTTTAAATTGTCTTCTGGTCCGAGGCAAAATTTTATGGCAAGCCGCAAACCATCGCTCCAGCCATTGACTGACGATGAAGGCGAAGTCCGCGAACTGACGGCTGAAGACTTTGCCCACTTCAAGCCGTTTTCCGTGCTGCCCGAGGCAGAGCAAAAAATGCTGCTGAATCTGCGCAAGCGCGCACCGCATCGACTGACCCCTTTACGGATTCCTTAGCTCCAATTGCAGACGGCCGCCGGGAAGAATTCCTCCTCGATGAGGATTCTTCCCGGCGTAACGTTTTTGCGTTGAGAACGTTAGCCGCCGCGGCGTGGGAAATCGGTTTATCTTGCGTTTTCACCTCGTGGTACGTTGCCGGGAATTCCGCACTCCCTTGCTAGAATGGCTAAGTTTGACCCCGATGAAGGCTGGGCAGGAATTTTTCAGCGTCAGCCGTCCTGCCGGATTGTTTCGGTAATTTGTACATTCCCAGATTTGCCGCTGCGCACGGTGCAAGCGTTGCAAGAAAGAACAGAGTCATGCCCACAACGTTCAAGCCGTTTTCCTACGAGTCCTTTCCTGCTTCCGGTCTGGTCGCGTACTTCTCCATGGAGATTGCCATCAACCCCGCCATGCCCACCTACTCAGGGGGCCTGGGCGTACTGGCCGGCGACACTCTGCGCTCCGCCGCCGACCTGGGAGTGCCGCTGGTGGCCTTCACGCTGCTGCATCGCAAAGGATACTTCCAGCAGCACTTGGACTCCGAGGGCAGGCAGAGCGAAGAAGTTCAGCCCTGGAATCCAGACCACTTCTGCATCCAGGAGCCAGAGCGAGTTTCGGTCTCGATCGAAGGCCGCACGGTAACCCTGCGCGCCTGGCGCTACGATCTCGAAGGCCGCTTTGGGCACATCGTGCCCATCTATCTGCTCGACACCGATCTGGAGGAGAACTGCGGCTGGGACCGCGGCCTCACCGATCACCTCTACGGCGGCGACAGCAACTATCGCCTGCAGCAGGAGATCGTACTGGGCATGGGCGGCATACGCATGGCCAAGGCGCTGAATCTGAACATCAATGTCCACCACATGAACGAGGGCCACGCCGCCCTGCTCACCCTGGCCCTGCTGGAAAGCCAGATGGGCGGCGGCGACATGGGCGCGCCTACCGAATCCGACATCGCGCAGGTGCGCAAAAAGTGCGTCTTCACCACCCACACGCCGGTCCCGGCGGGTCACGACCGCTTCTCGGCCGAGCAGACCATTCGCATTCTGGGCGGCGAGCGCGCCTCGCGTCTGGAGCGGTTGGGATGCTTTCATGAGGGTCTGCTGAACATGACGCTGCTGGCGCTGCGCTTCTCCCGCTACGCCAACGGCGTCGCCTTGCAGCACGGCAAAGTCTCGCGGGAGATGTTTCCGGCGTTCAACATCGGCGACATCACCAACGGCGTACACGCCTCGACCTGGCTCAGCGATTCGGTGCAGGAGATGCTCGACACGCACATCCCCGCCTGGCGTCGCGACAACATCTACCTGCGCAACGCCATCGACATTCCCGAGCAGGAGATCGTCGAAGCCCACGCCCGCGCCAAGATGAACCTGTTGGCTGAAGTGGCCGCGCGCACCAATCTGGTGCTCAACCCCAAGGTGCTGACCCTGGGCTTTGCCCGGCGCGCCGCCACCTACAAGCGCGCCACACTGCTCTTCCAGGACCCGGAACGGCTGGCGCGCATCGCCGCCGACGCGGGCGGGTTGCAGATTCTCTACGCCGGTAAGGCCCATCCCCAGGACGAGCCGGGCAAGGCGCTCATTCGCCAGGTGGTGGAAGAGGCCAACCGGCTATCCAGCGACATGCTGCGCGTCATCTACCTCGAGAATTACGCATGGGATCTGGGCGCGATGCTCACTGCCGGCGTCGATGTATGGGTCAATACTCCGCGCCGCCCCTATGAGGCCTCCGGAACCAGCGGCATGAAGGCCGCGCTGAACGGAGTGCCCAGCCTCTCGGTGCTGGATGGATGGTGGATCGAGGGCTGCATCGAGGGCTTTACCGGCTGGGCCATCGAAGACGGCGTCGACGACGCGGCGGAAGCCGACGCGCTCTATCGCAAGCTGGAGTCGGCCGTGGTGCCGCTTTACTTGCAGGCGCCCGAGCAATGGGCCCGCCTGATGCGCACTACGATCGCCTTCAATGGCTCCTACTTCAACACCAACCGCATGGTGCGCCAGTACTGCTGCAACGCCTACTACCCGGCAGAAGCCGTTGAGACCAGCCGGGTCGAAGAGCAGGTTTACGCGGATTGAGGGACGAGGGGACTCGTCCTATCGGTGGGGTCGGGGGAGGCGACAGCTTCAAGATCGCTTCCTCAAATCCATGGTCCGCCTTTTATGGAACCGGTTGGATTCCATTCGAGCCCTCTCTCGCGTACGCTTTTGCCGATGAAGTTTACCGGATCACCTTGAGCGCGCCGCGGAAGAGACCGTCGAAGTCGGCGGCGAGGGCGGCTTCCTTGGCGACGGCGCTCTGAATGGCTTTTTCTGCGGCGGGACGCTGGTAGCCCAGGTTGACCAGAGCGCTGAGCACGTCGTCCACGGCTGCGCCCTGCACCAGGCTCTGCACAGGGGCGACAGCGAAGTCGTCGAGCTTGTCTTTCAGTTCGACCACCAGGCGCTCGGCCAGCTTTTTGCCTACGCCGGGGATGCGCACGAGCTGGGCGTGGTCCTGGCCGCGAATAGCCTGCACGGTGCGATCCGGCGAGAGCCCGCTGAGGATGGCGATGGCCAGCTTGGGACCGACGCCGCTGACGGTAATCAACCGCTCGAAGAGCCGCTTCTCGTCGCGCTCCAAAAAGCCGAAAAGAGCGATCTGGTCTTCGCTGACCTTGGTGTAGATGTGCAGGGAGGCCTCAGCGCCCACCCCAGGCAGCGCCGTGAAGGTGGGAACGGAGATGGTGACGTCGTAGCCCACCCCGGCGGCCTCGACAATAGCCTGGCCGGGTTGCTTGTAGATCAGTTTGCCGCGCAAATGAGCGATCATCCGTTACACCGCCAGCTTGTCTAGGTACTGTTTCACGCGGTCGATCTTTGGCTCGATCTTATCGGATGAACGCCTTGCAAGCTCAAGAAGAATCATGAGATTGACATAGGACTCGCCCTGGGACGGACCATTGACATGATCGAAAGTGATGGCCACCAAATCGCGCTCAGCAATGTGCAACAGCGGCGCAGAATCGGCCGGCACATTCATTGGAGGGTTCAAGCCAAATGGCGCATTCCAAGAGGAGCGGGCGAGCGGCGACGGAGGCGCCTTTTCAAATATCCGGAAACCAGCTTCCTTGCTTGTGGACCAGACAAGCGCCTCCGAATCTTCGTCGATTGGCGTCTGATAACGAATCATACCGGGAAATGCGGCAGACTTCCTTTGCTCCCACTCGATCTTGGCATCCCGTGTCAGGCGAATGAGCTTAGCGATCAGAATCGAAGATTCGGTTATATCGTAAGACGTGTTCATCCATCTTCTCCTTCGCTCAGACGCTCCATGCGTCCTGCCATTTCGCAGATCGTACGATGGATCGCGTGACAACGGTCCAACAAGTCTGAAAAATTGGATTGGTCGACCGGAATGCCATCCGCATTGAGACCGACAATTACTTTTATGATCTCACTTTCGCAGTTTCCCAGCACGTCTACGTCTGCGGATCGGGTAATGCTCCGGGCACGGAACATCGCCAATAGATGCACCAAACTGGTCCCCGTGGAAGAGGCGTTTTCCGCTCTGTTTTGCTGGACCGCTGCCAGAAAAGCCTTTGCCTCCCCTGCCAGCCTCAGGGCTTCTTGAGCGGTGTTCCTTTTATGAATTCCATCGGCTGCCTCTCGCGCCGCATCCTTGGCCTTCGTCGCCTGCCTCCACGCCATGGCGCTGAAGACAACTCCGGCGACGCTTGCCAATGTCCCGACGATGGCCAAGAGCCAGTTCCAGGCGATTGCCGTCATGCGCGTTTCTTTCGCGGTATGCCGATAGACGCATTCTACCCCGGTTTTGCGCCGGCTGGACACGGGATACGGTTCCGGTGCGCACCTTTCGCCTTTGTTTCCGTCCAAAGAGCGGGGCGGAATGGCTTGTGCACGCCTCCGCCGGATACAATAGGTTTCTACGCTGCGAGAAGTGGGCGACGCACGATTCTTCAGGATATTTGGAGCAGGTAAACGTGAGAGGCATGAACTGCCGCGGTCTGCGGCTGGAATTGGTTGCAGGACTAGGGCTCGCGCTGGCGATCCCCGCGCTGGCTGTCGCCGCGGAAAACGCGCAAGGCATGGCTACGCAAACCACGCTGGCAACGACGACCCGCGTGCTGGGCGGGGTCACGCAAGCCACTGTCTCCGTGACGGTTCAGGGGGCCGATGGGCTGGCCGCCACCGGCGCGGTGACCATCGAGGATCGCGGGCAACCGCTGGCCGGCGTAGCGCTGGACGAACAGGGCCAGGCTAAGGCGATACTGTCTCTGCCAGCCGGAGATCACACGCTGACCGCTGTCTACGCGGGCGATGCTGCCCACCGCAGCTCCCAATCCAACAGCACCGACGCACAGGCGGCAACCACTGGGACGCCGAGCTTTCTAGTTACTGTTTCGCCGGCCACGCTGAGCCTGACGGCGGGGCAAACCGGCGCGGTCACGGCGACGGTTACACCGGTGAACGCCGGCTCGCTGACTGCGCCGATGTTCGTCACGCTTTCGTGCAGCAGTGGTCTGCCCGACGAGTCCTCCTGCACACCGTTTCCCGAGACCGTTGAGATTCAGGCCTCGACTTCCACCGCACCGACCAGCACGCTGACCTTTGTGACCCAGACAGCCGGGACCGCCGGGCAGTTGCGGAATCCGCTTGGGAGCGTCCGCCCCATCGCCTATGCGCTGATCATTCCCGGTGCTTTGGGACTGGCCGGCATAGCCTGGGGAGCGCACCGCCGCCGCTGGTTGAGCCGTTTTTCGCTGATCGCGCTGCTGGGCCTCATTACCATGCTGGGAACAACCGGCTGCAATCCGCGCTATAACTACCTCAATCATGGCCCGGATGTGAACCCCGCCACGCCTGCCGGCAACTACACCGTCACCATCTCCGCGCAGTCGAGCAACGGCGTCACCGCCATCACCCAGACCACCTCTGTTGCGTTCACCGTTAAGTAGTCGCAGCATTTTGCAGGCCGCATGAATTCTTGGCATTCTCTTCCCGCCGAACTCCTCGCGCTGGTTGAGAGTGCCCCGGCCTCGGTTCTCCTGCACAGCGCCACCCCCCAGCCCAAGCCTCCCTTCAGCCGCCTCTTTACGGAACCGCTGCGCATTCTCGAAGCGCGCCAGCCCGACGAGATCCCTGCTTTGTTTGCCGGGATCGAAAGCGCCGTTGTGGCAGGATGCTATGCCGCCGGATTCGCTTCCTACGAATGCGCCAGCGCCTTCGAGCCCAAGGCCGCAGGCCGGCAAAGCGGCGTGGGCGATCTGCTGGCCTGGTTCGGCATCTACGACCGCTGTTTCCTCTTCGACCATTCCACTGGGGCCTTTGTCGATGGCGAACCGGCGGGGTTGGAGGCCTTTCGCGGCAGTCAGCCTGCGCCCGCCTGCGGAGCGCTGCTCGAAGCCCGCCTGGACCTCGACGAAGCCGAGTACGCCCAGCGCATCGCGGCCATTCACGAGTGGATTCGCGCCGGCGACATCTACCAGCTCAACTTCACCGTTCCCCTGCGCCTGCGCACCGCGGAGAGCGCCGCCGCGCTCTATGCGCAGCTCATCCGCCGCCAGCCGGTGGAGTACGCCGCATTTCTGCACACGCAAGCAGGCAGGCGCATCCTCTCTTTTTCGCCGGAATTGTTTTTTCGGTTGGAGGAAGGCGAAAATGCCCGCCACATCGTCACCCGCCCCATGAAAGGCACCGCCGCCCGCGGCCGCACCACCAGCGAAGACCGCCAGCAGGCCGAGTGGCTGCGCGGCGATTCAAAAAACCGCGCGGAAAACCTCATGATCGTCGATCTGCTGCGCAACGATCTGGGCCGTCTCTGCCGCTTCGGCAGCGTGCGTGTCGACGATATTTTTGCCGTCGAGCGCTACCCCACGCTGTGGCAGATGACCTCGACGGTGAGCGGCGAGTTGCGCAGCGAGGTCGGCTTCCATGACCTTTTTCGCGCTCTTTTTCCCTGCGGCTCCATCACTGGAGCGCCCAAAGTGCGCGCCATGCAGTTGATCGGCCAGCTCGAAACCAAGCCGCGCGGCGTTTACACCGGAGCCATCGGCTTTTTTTCTCCACAGGAGACGGTCTTCAGCGTCGCCATCCGCACCCTCGAATTAGAGGAAGAAAGCAGCGGCGGTCAGCGCGGCAAGATGGGCGTGGGCAGCGGCATCGTCATCGACTCCGATGCCGCCGGCGAGTTCCGCGAGTGCCGCCTGAAGGCCGAGTTCCTCACCGGCTGGAACGATCGTGAAATGCGTACAGGCGCAGAGGAGATGGAGGACCGGCAGGATTTCGCGCTGGTCGAAACCCTGCTCTGGCGTGGCGGCTTTCCCCGCCTGGAGCTTCATCTGGACCGGCTGCAAGATTCCGCCGCGTATTTTGGATTTGTCTGCGAGCGCGCCGCAGTTCGCGCCGCTCTGCTGGACTACGCTGCCCTCTTCAACACGCCCGAGCCGCGCAAGATCCGCCTGCTTCTGGACCGCACGGGTGGCCTGAGTCTCAGCTTCGAAGTGCTCAGTGAAGACGCGTTGGGCTTGCAGGCCAATCCCGTTCGTGTAGCCCTTGCCACCGAACGCACCGACGCTCGCGACCCGCTGATCTTTCACAAGACCACGCATCGACCGCTCTACAGGCGCGCCCTGCTCGCGGCTCAGAAAGCGGGCTGCGACGATGTGCTGTTTTTCAATCGAGAGGGCGAACTGACCGAGAGCGTGATCGCCAATGTCTTTATCGAGAAGGACGGCCAGATGTTTACTCCGCCCACCGGCTGCGGATTGCTGGCCGGGGTGGAGCGCCGGCATCTGCTGGCGACGCTTGCGCATGTCGAGGAACGCGTCCTCACCGTGGACGATCTGCGTGACGCCGACGCTATTTATCTGGCCAATGCCGTTCGCGGCCTGCGCCGCGCCCAGATCGACTGGAGTGCCTCAGGACTATAGCGCCGCTTTCACCAAATCGGTGGCGCGGGCATAGGAGCCGAGATCGAAGACCTGGGTGTAGCCGATGCGGCGCAACTTCTTCCGCGCCACGGCGCTGCGCATCCCGCTTTGGCAATAGAGCAACAGCGGCTGCCGCTTCTCGTGGACCCGCTCAGGCAGCAGGCTCTCGATACGATCGTGCGGCAGGTTGATGGCGCGCGGCAGATGGCCCGCGGCAAACTCGCCGCCGCTGCGCACGTCGATCAGCAACGCGCCATTTTTCAGGTACTCGATGGCAGGCTTGGCAGGCAATTGCCCAGAGCGCTTAAACCACATCAGCGCTACCAGAAGGGCAACAGGAATTAGAAAGAGCAGCCAGTTCATAATTCTCCAGAAAATATGTCTTGATGGATGATCCTACCCCTGTGCACGTGCAACATCCACTAAAACCGAATAGAAAGTTGGCGCCGCGCCCATATCGGTAAGCCGCTCGCTGGTCAGGGCGTTGACGCCGTTGCCATCCGGGCTGAGCTTGGCCCAATCCATGCGGGCAGCAACCACCCCTGGGGGAACGCTGCCGCTCACCAGCGCCGTCAGCCGCAGCTCGCCACGCGCGTTCCACACCCGCACCGGATCGCCATTGGCGATGCCGCGCGCCTGCGCGTCAACTGGGTGAATCTCCAAGCACTGAGCGGTTTTGGCCTCCATCTTGCGGTGGCGTTCAAGCTGCGCAAAGGTTGAATTCATGTAGTTGTCGGCCTTGCGGCTCAAAAACTCCAAGGGAAAGTGCTTTGCATTTTCTCCCCAACGAGATTCAGCGGGCGGGATAAAAGACGGAGTCCCGTCCAGCCCCTGCGCGGCCAGCGTCTCAGAGAAGAACTCGATCTTGCCGGTGGGAGTGGGCAGCGGGCCGGTCGAGTTCGGCTCTTCGCTGTAAGGAAGAAACGGCGTTGCCTCGGGATCGCGGTGGAAGCCGAGCGGCAGATGGCCCTTCTCGCGTAGTTCCTGGAGCGTGATGTGCTCCATTCCGGGGTTGGTCGAGTGGCCATCCGCGCCGATACCCAGCGCCTGGGCGATAATCTGCTCCGGCGTATCGCGGAAGCACGCTTCAGGAAAGCCCATGCGCTGGGCCAGTTGGCTGAAGAGCCAGACGTTGCTGCGCGCTTCGCCCGGCGGCTCAATGGCCTGCTGGGAGAGTTGTACGAAGTAATGCCCGTAGGCGCCCTGGATGTCGGTGTGCTCCAGAAAGGTCGTTGCGGGCAGAATGTAGTCGGCATAGTCTGTGGTGTCGGTGAAGAAGAGATCGTGAACCACCGTAAAAAGATCGGGCCGCAGCAGGCCGCGCCGGACCGCGTTCTGGTTGGGCGCAATCGCCGCCGGATTCGAGTTGTAGACGAACAGCGCCTGCACCGGCGGTCCGTCTATTCCCCTCGTCCCTGGTCCCTGGTCCCCTTGTTCCCTTGTTCCCTGTTCTTCCAACGCTTCCCCCAGCAGCGACATATTGACCGTTCTCGCCAGCCGCTGGAGAGGTGAAGCCAGAGCCAGGTCGGGGCGCTCGAGGGCTTCTTTGTTCCAGGCAAACGCGCCCGAGGTGGAGAGTTGCCCGCCGCCGCCGCGCTGCTTCCAGGCCCCGGTCAGGGCCGGCAGCATGGCGATGGCCTGCACCGCCGCGCCTCCGTTCTCGACGCGCTGCACGCCGTAGTTCAGGCGGATAACGGCCGGATGGGTGGTGGCGTACTCACGTGCCAGTTGCTCGACCTCGGCAGCGCTCATGCCGGTCCAGGCGGCGACGCGCTCCGGGGGATACTCCCGCGCCCGCTCGGTAAGATGCTCGATGCCGTGGGTCATGGATGCAATGTAAGCGCGATCTTCCAGCCCCTCGTTGAGGATCACGTGCATCATGCCCAGCGCCAGCGCCACATCGGTGCCGGGGCGGATCTGAATGTGCTGGTCGGCCAGCGCCGCCGTGCGGGTGCGGTAGGGGTCGATGACGATCAGCCGCGCTCCGTTGCGGCGGGCCTGCTCGATCTGCGGCCACAGGTGGATGTTGTTGCCGTGGATATTTGCGCCCCAGGCCAGCACCAGCTTGGCCAGGTGGAAGTCCTCTGTGGGGGTGCCGAGCTTTTTGCCGTAAACCAGGTTCCAGGCCACGCCCCCCGCCTCGGAGCAAATGGTGCGGTCCAACTGGCTAGCGCCCAAACGATGAAAAAAACGACGGTCCATCGAGCCGTAGCCCAGCACGCCGATAGTTCCGGCGTAGCTGTAGGGCAGAATCGACTCCGGCCCGAATTCGCCGGAGATCGTTTGCAGCCGCGCGGCGATCTCGGCGAGGGCTTCGTCCCAACCGATCTGCTCGAAGGCCTCGTGTTCCCGTCCCTTGAGCCGAAGGCCTTTTCGCGCGCCTGGCCGCCGTCTCAACGGAAAAAGAATCCTCTCGGGAGCGTAGACCAGATCCAGATATTTGGCCACCTTGCCGCAGAGAAAGCCGCGCGTGACCGGCTGCGCGGGGTCGCCCGCCACCTTCACCGCGCGTCCCGCCGCGTCAACCGTCACCAGCACCGCGCAGGAGTCCGGGCAGTCGTGGGAGCAGACCGTGTGCACTACGCGCAAGGGATTGGGAGCCGCCGGCATGTTGTCATTGTAAGCGCAGCCTGGATGTGGGTCTTGGCCGGACTTTTCCCTTTTTGGGGCCGTTCTGCTGCGCCATCGGCACTTTGCATTGGGACTCTGCATGGCCAAGCGCCATACTCAAAACAATTGTGCTGGGCGAGCGTTCTAGAGCGATTCCAGAATGGCTATACCCTGCAACCTTCTTGCCAGGTCGTCGCTCGCTGGGGCTCGCGCCGACTTGAATGCATGGATTCTGGGTACTCCAATTCTGGAATCGCTCCGGCGTTTGCCAATTCCTGTACACTGGACGCGCCATGAGTTGCCTATTTTGCAAGATTGTCGACGGGAGCATCCCTTCCACCAGCGTCTACCAAGACGACCAGTGTTACGCCTTCGCGGACATTCACCCTCAGGCCCCAACCCACGTTCTGGTCGTGCCGCGCGAACATCTCGGCTCGATGGCCGATTGCGTCGAGAGCGACAAAGAACTGCTCGGCCATTTGATTTGGGTCGCGGGCCAGATCGCTCAAGAGATGGAGTTGACCAAGGGCTATCGCGTGGTGATCAATACCGGCGAAGACGGTGGACAGACGGTCGATCACCTGCACGTCCACCTGCTCGGCGGACGCCCGCTGCGATGGCCTCCGGGATAAACAGCGCGCAAAAGCAGAGGGCGTCCCCGTGGGAACGCCCTCCATACCACCATAAGCCTATCGCTTAGACCGGCTGTGGATAGTACTCTTCTTCCTCTTCCAGCCCGTAGCGGCGCAGCATGTTGGGCAGGCTCTGGGAGAAGGCCGAGCGCGGCATCACTGCGTCGCAACCCGCTTCCATGGCCTTCATCTTCAGATCGCCCTGCAAATGATTGAGGAAGCCCACGATCGAGGTGGCCTTCTTCAGCTTGGCCTTGAGCTTGGGAATCAGCGTCATGGGCTTGGCGTTGAGGTTGTTCAGGTCGAAGACCAGCAGCGTTGGCCGCTCCGCCTCGGGCAGGTCGGTCAGGCGCGTCAACGTCTCCTTGTCGCCCTTCACAAACTCCACCTTCACGCCCAGTTTGCGCGCTGTCTCCTGAATCTTGGCGAGAAAGAAGAGATCCTCGATAAAGCAGAAGATGTGGGTGGTTGCGCCTTCGCGTACCGGAATGGTCGGCGAAGGGGTGAAGTTGTCCTGGTAGTTCACACCCTGGCCGTTGCTGGCGCCGAGTTGGACCGTCGAGGGCGGGCCATCGGCGATGTTGCCGTTGGCGATGCGGTAGCTGTGGTCCATGGGACCGACAAACTCCCGCGGCCCCTTCTGCCGGGCGCCGGTCTTGCGCTTGCCCTGCGCCGGAGAAGAGATGCTGTTGCCGGGCGAAGCCTGGGCCGAGGCGCTCTTGGTGAAGGTCTTCTTTTTCTTCCGGCCCTGTGCCTGCTCGCGGCCCTGCCCTTGCTCCCGGCTCTGATGCGGCGCCGCAGACTTGGGCGAACGCGGCGGCGGCGGCGCGGGCGGCGCAGGCATGGGAGCTGCGGCCTGCGGCGCTGGCTGGGGCTGTTGCGCCTGGGGTGCGCCCGTCTGGGTGGTCTTATTCTTGCGGCGGCGCCGGCGGCGCCGATGCCCCTGCGACTGTCCCTGGCCAGCGGCCTGAGACGGCCCCAGATCGGTCTGGGGCTCGGTCGATTCTGTCGTCATGCGTGTACTTCCTGGCACTTTGATCTTGCGTGCATTGGCTTTAAAAGCAATCCCCAAGTCGAACTGCCGGCGAATCGTGGCTGCCGTGGCGGTCGCTTACAACCGTTGCCAGCGCTTATTCGTTTGTTTCAACAGCAACTCTGAGACTGCGTTTGCATGCGCCTGCCGGAGAACGGCCTGTCTGGAACTGCCACCGGACCCTCTTCAAATATCCTTCTATAACAGCCGGGATTCAGAAGCGAGAGCGGGGAAGGCGGCAACCAACGGTCCTGTTCCTTGTAGGCTATCGAGTGGAATGACGGAGCAGCGCTCCGCGCACAACCCACCCTCATTTCCAGGGGCCAGGCCCAAGCGCACACGGTTAGCCTGTTACTACTGCGTTCGGCTGCCGGAATCGATAGGGTACGGCCAGTGGATTCTTCAGGTAATGCCCTTCCTATGGGAGGATTCGACCCCGGCAGCCTCAGAGACGAGGCCCACCCGGCGAATTCTCCTTGCTTGCGGCGAGCTTGCTCTGCCCGGTTGGGGTGGCCCGCGTCAGCCGCTTCATAGGTAAGTCTGATAGTACAGCGTGGCGATGCGGCTGGCAAGTGCCGCCCGTGGGTCCGTGGCGCTCAGATGCAATCAAGCCCCCAGACGCAGCAAACGCCACCTCCGGGGAAGTGGCGTCTCGTGGTTCTGCGCTGGTCACTGGCCTCCCAGCTTTTTGGCCTGCGGTGTTTCCGCTGTGCCCTGTGCAACTTCTCCGGCCGGTCCGCCCTTGGGAGGGCTGCTCTTTGGCGTCGGCTCTTGCCGGGAGTTGCTATTCCTGTGGCTGCTCGATTTGCTTGCAGCCGTATGATCACTGGCACCTATACCCATGCAATCCGCGTGCCAAAGTCGCGAACCTTATCTTTCAATGCGTTGCAGAGATTCCTCTTCTGGCATCTTCTGCAATCCAGAAGATTGAAACCGCTTTTTCTACCAAAAGACATAGAATCGACTTTTTCAAAGCTAAAGAGGTGGGCTCAATGCTGGCAATGCGGGCAATAATGTGTGCCCCGACCGCCGATCAGCAAGCGGCGAATGGGCGTCCCGCAACGCCGGCAGGGCTGGCCGGTGCGCAGATAGACGCAATGCTCCAACTGAAAGAGTCCCTTCACTCCGTCGGCATCTACATAATCGGAGACCGAGGAACCGCCCAGACGGATGGCGTGCTCCAGAACCTCGATCAGGGCCAGGCGCAGGGCTTCCAACTCCGCCCGGCGCAGCCGTCCCGCCTGGCGGCGCGGCCGGATTCCGGCCCGAAAGAGGCTTTCGTCGGCGTAGATGTTGCCCACACCGGTCAGCAGCGTCTGATTCAGCAGAGCCGCCTTGATGGCCAGCTTGCGTCCGCGAAAGAGCGTAGCGAAGGCCTCCGGCTCGACGCCGAGGGGCTCGACACCGGCGGCGCGGAAGGCCTCTGTGCGGCGCAGATCGCGCAATTCCAGCCGCCCAAAGCGGCGCGGGTCCACAAAACGCAGCTCGCGGTCGCCGGAGAGCGTCAGCCGCGCGTGGGTGTGCGCTGCGACCGGGTTGCCGGGGTCGGTCACCAGCAGACGTCCGGTCATGCCCAGATGCACGATCCACTGCGCCTCGATGGGAGGTTCGGAGAAGATTTGCTTCTTTGTCCTGCGCGTTTTTGCTGTGGAAGCAGGGCTGGAGCCGCTTTTCGGACCAAGTTCGCAGACGATGTGCTTGCCGGTTCGATGTACCGCCAGCAGCAGCCGCCCTTCCAGTTCCCTGGCCTGTTCGGCGGGGGGCGTCTTGAAGGGTTCGCGGTGGGAGCCAAACCAGGCCTCGACGATGCGCTCGCCGCGCACCCGCTCGTTTACCCCACGGGCAATGGTCTCGACTTCGGGAAGCTCCGGCATCGGTCTATTGTAGGGGATGCTTGGGGCTGATGCGGCAAAAGGCGAGGGCCGCTCCAGGGCAAACGCATCTAAATCGATCGGCCGCTTTCCGAGTGAAACAGTTGTAACCGTTGCTTTTGTTTGTTTTTACGGAGGGAGAAGGGGTCTTCAGACCCCTGAAGCAGCGGCAAAAACGATAGGCTTTAGCCTCGGGTCTTTGCTCGCAGTTGCAAAATGGCCCGTGCCTGAAGGCCCGGTAATCCATCGCCCTATTCAGGGGCCTGAAGGCCCCTGCTCCCTCCCCAAACTACCCTTTGTTTCGATTCGCAATCCAAAACTGGTACGACAGCGGAATTAAGATGCGTTTGCCCTGAGGGCCGCTCTTCTGGAAGAGACGGCCCCCGGTCTGAATGGACAGATTCAAAAAACACAGCTTGCGTTACTTGGTAAAGCTCATTGCTGACTCGGCCCACATCACCGCTTCGGCGTAGCACTTCACCATCAGGTCCTGGTTCAGGTTGTTGGAGCGGACGATGGCGTCGCAGGCTGCCCAGCAACCGCCCTCGTGATACTCCAGCCAGTCGAGCAGGCGGCGCTCGCGGTTGCTGGTTCCGTGCAGCGCCTGGCGGATGGGATCGCGCAGCGGCAGCGAGGGCGTCAGTTCATCCATGGCAACGCGCAGCATGGCGGGCAGCAGGCTGAGCAGGCCCAGCAGATACTGCTCGCCCGGCGCCAGCGCGCACTGCTCGGCGGCCTGTTCGCAAAAGCGGCCGCGCACAAAGGCCATGCGCAGAATCTCCGCCGGCTGGTTGGTGTTCAACTCGCTGGCGATGGCCAGGGTGGCGATATGGCGGAAGTTGTCTTCGCCCACCGCGATCAGCGCCGTCTCGATCGAGCGCACCTCCTGGCGAATGGCGCACATGGGCGAATTGACCAGACGCAGCAGACGGTAGGTCAGTGAAGCGTCGAGCTTGACCAGTTCGCTCAACTTGCGGAAGTCGAGCGGATCGTCGTGGAGCAGTTTGAGAATCTGAATATGGAAGAGCTGATTGGAGGGAATGCTGCGGTTCTTGAGCAGCACCGGGCGGCAGAAGTAGTAGCCCTGGAAGAGCGTGAAGCCCTCCTCGCGCGCCTGCTGGTACTCCTGCGGCGACTCGACCTTCTCGGCGATCAGCACGGTCTTCTTGCCCATGGCGCGGCGGAAGATCTCCTGCCGCCCGACGACGCCGCTGGTGGCGAAGTCGACTTTGACGAAATCGGCTAAATCGAAGAGGGGCTGGAGCTGCGGTTTCCACTCGAAATTGTCGAGAGCGACGCGGAAGCCCAGGGATTTCAGCTTGACGCAGGCATCGATGACGGCCTGGGTGGGCTCGACTGAATCGAGAATCTCCAAAACGGTCAGTTTGGGCGGCAAGACATCGACCAATTGCCCGGTCAGGGCTTCGGCGGTGCAGTTCAAAAACCCCGGCAGGCCGCCGGTGAGTTTCTCAAAGCCGAACATGAGGGTGTTATCGAGCATGGCGCGGGTGGCCATATTGTTGTCGCCGTGGAAGCCTGCCTCCGGCCCACTGCGCAGCAGCAACTCGTAGCCAAACACTTTGCCGCGCAGATCCAGAATCGGCTGGCGCGCCATATAGCGCAATCCGCCCGCCCATTCAGCGGGGATCGCCTCGGAACCCTTGCCTGTAGTTGCTTGCGTTGCCATTCTCACCACCCCGTACTCAAGATCGGCGCATCCGGCGGAGAGCTTTACCCCGCCGTTACAGACCGCCTTACTCCCGCGGGTGCGACCCGGACGCGGCTGCGTCCTACCCGCCACAAACACCTTCCACTTGCCCTCTACCGAAGCCAATCACTTGAATCCGGCGCAATTCCCTGCGTGCGACGGCGCGTGAAGCAGAAAAACGTACACGCCATCCGCAAAAAATGTCTCAAATCACCACATGCAACGCGGCTTCGGCCCACACCACCGCCTCCGCGTAGCTTAGCATCAAACGCGCCCGGTCGAGGCCATGAATGCGGGCCACGGCGTCGCAGGCTGTCCAGTCGGCGCGCTCGTGGAACTCCAGCCAGCGCAGCAAACAACGCTCCCGGTTGGCGGCGCCATGCAGCGCCGAGCGAATCTCGTCGCGCAGGGGCAGTCCCGGCGTCAACTCATCCATGGGCACACAGAGCATCGCCGGCAACATGCTGAGCATGCCCAGAAGATACTCCTCATTGGGGTTGAGCGAACTGTATCCCGCGGCCAGTTCGCAGAAGCGGCCGCGCACAAAGCCCATGCGCAGAATCTCGGTCGGCTGATGGGCATTCAATTCGGTGGCGATGGCCAGGGTGGCGATGCGCCGGAACATGGCTTCGCCCACCACCATCAATGCCGATTCGATCGAGCTCACCTCCTGGCGTATAGCGCAGATCGGAGAGTTCACCAGACGCAGCAGCCGGTAGGTCAGCGAGGTATCTTGCTTGACGCATTTGGCCACCTCGTGCAGGTCCATCGGCTGGTGGTTCAAAAGCTCCAGGAGCCTGATCAGGGAGATTTGGTTGGCGGCCACGCTGTGATTCTTGAGCATCTCCGGAAAACAGAAATAGTATCCCTGAAAGAGCCCAAATCCCTCCGCGCAGGCCTGGGTGTAATTCTCCGGCGTCTCGACCTTCTCGGCGACCAGGGCAGCCGCCACGCGGGCCGCGGTCTTCTGCAATGCGGCGCGGGACGCGGTGTCCATGCCGATGAAGTCGACCTTGATGTAATCGGCCAGCTCAACCAGCGGCGCGTAGGCTGGATCATGGCAATAACTGCCCAGGGCCAGTCGAAAGCCAAAGGTCTTGAGCGTCTGGCAGGCGGCAATCAGTTGCGGTGTGGGAGAGGCGCTCCCATGCAGGTGCAACACCGTCATGCCGGCGGGCAGCACGTTGACCCATTGCTCATTGACCGACTCTGCGGTGCAGGGGATGAATGCCGGCAAACCGTTGGTCAACTGTTCCAGGCCAAAGACCATGGCGTCGTCGATCAGGGCGCGGGCGGCCTCATTGCGCTCGTCTTGGAGAAGCGCCACGCCGCCGGTACGGAAGAGCAGGTTGTATCCATGCACCCGTCCCATGCGGTCCAGTATCGCCTGGCGAACAACCGTACGCAGTCCATCGTCGTGCTCCGGCCCACCGGGCTCGGAGACCTTCGTCCATGGTGCTTGTACAGTCATTTTTGTCATCCCACCCAGCCTAACTGCTCTTACTCGCGAAAGGTCTGGAAAAAAGCGGCGCGGGGAAGGGCGTAGCTGACGCCGCATTCCCGATACGGGCTTAGCCTCCCATAAACATGCCGCCGTTGACGTCCAGCACGTGGCCCGTGATGTACGCTGCGGCATCGGAGGCGAGGAAGAGCACCGACTGGGCAATCTCCGCATCCGTTCCGGGACGGCCCAGGGGAATGGTAGCCAGCATCGCCGTGCGCACTTTTTCATCGAGCACGGCGGTCATGGGCGTCTCGATGTAACCGGGGGCGACAGCGTTGACGGTAATCCCACGCGAGGCCACTTCGCGGGCCAGGGCGCGGGTCATGCCGATCAGGCCGGCCTTGGAGGCGGCATAGTTCACCTGCCCCGCCTGGCCGGTGCGGCCCACCACGCTGGAGATGTTCACGATGCGTCCCCAACGGTTCTTCAGCATGGGGCTGAGCAGGGCCTGGGTGAGCAGAAAAGCGCCGGTAAGGTTGGTGCCGATGACCGCGTCCCAGTCGGGGCGCTTCATCCGCAGCACCAGTCCGTCGCGGGTGATGCCGGCGTTGTTAACCAGAATCTCGACTTTGCCGAAGCGCTCCAGCACGGCTTTTGCGCCTGACTGGATGGATTCTTCGCTGGCCACATCCAGCGCAAAGGCCGCCGCATGGCCGCCCGCCGCCTCGATCTCGGCGGCCACCTCGGCTAACTTGGCCTCATTCCGCGCGGCCAGCGCCACCGTGGCTCCGGCGCGGGCCAACTCCAGCGCGCAGGCCCGTCCAATGCCCTGCGAAGCCCCCGTGACCAGCGCAATTCTTCCCTGCAGATTCACCATCGACATCTCCCACTTTGAGGCACATGCAGCGCACTCTTCCGAGAGCAATTATACGGTTAGCCGCTAGTTTCTGGCCTCTAGCTGCTAGCTCCTAGCCTCTAGCCCGCCGGGCCTTTGAAAAAAGTTCCGATTCCTCCCTCCAGGCCTCTGACAGAGAGATCCAGCACTACTTCGTTGGTTATGCTGCGAGATGGGTCCCGGATTCCCTTGAAACGGCTATACGAATTGAAGCAGCAGAATAGCGGGAGGCTAGATGCTAGCAGCTAGAAGCTAGTAGCTCGCCTTTACGACGGCGTCACCGCTACGCGCACCGGATGCGCCGTTAATTTAGCACGCACCAACTCCGCGGGCCAGATGTAGACCGCCATGCGCCGCGAGTAATGCATCACCGGAGGCTGCAAGGGAAGATGTATGCCGATAGCTTCGGCCAAGCCGTTCTGCTCGATCTGCGCTTCGGCTGCCTCGAGCGGCCAGGAGACATAGTGCAGATTGGCGCGCTGGGTCAGGCCGGCATGGTTGCTGGTAAACTGGCAGGAACGCTCCAGCAAAAAATACTCGAGTGAACCGGCGCGCCACTCGGCCGTCTTGCGGGTGGGGCCCAGGCCGCGATAGCGCGCCTGAAAGATCACCGGAGAGGCGGTAAGGCGCCGGCGGCTGAAGTAGGAGATCTCCCGCTCGCCGCGCTGCTCGACGCGCATGTCGGCCCAGTGGCAGGGCAGATGCTGCGCGGTGCGCCCGACGAGCAGAGCCAGCAGGCTGCCCACCTCCAAAGAAAACGTATAGATGCCCGGTAGTCCGGTTCGCTGTTCGCGCACATAGGTGCGCAGGCTCAACTCGGGAAAGCAGCGCAGGCCGGGCAGCGGAGGCACGCCGCGGATCTTGATGCGGTCGGTCCAAAAGGGCGTCACGCTCAGCCAGGCCGAGCCCTCGAAGGTGTCGATCTGCAAGCCCTCGGGAAGCCGTTCGGCCAGATCCACGGGCGGCACCGGCCAATGAGCAAAGAGCAGGTCATTCCAGCGCTGGGTCAGCGCCCAGCGTCCGGGGGGCAGAGGCCGCGGCCTACCCGATGTTCTGACCCGGAACTCCTGCATCGCCTTGTTGCTCCTCGACTCGTCACTCATAGGGCGCGCCCTCCAGGCGCAAAGTTGCCCGGCCCGACCGACCCTCCATGCCGTATTCTGGTCGCGAGAACATCCTTATGTCCAGTGAAACTTTTGTTGCACCCGCCGCCCGAAATGCCACCGAGGTCTTTGCCGTCCATGGCGCCGACCCTGAGGTCCTGGCCTACGCCATGGCCAAGTACTCCCGCTCCGCTCTGTCGATGCGCGAGTCGCTCACCGAGATCAGCTCGCAGCGCGCCGAGCAGTTCCTGAACACCTTTTATTTTCAATACGGTCACCGCTCTATAGCCGACCTGGCGCACATCGCCTTCGCGGTCGAACGGCTCAGCCTGCTGGCCGCCGTCGTGCTGGTCGACGAGCAGCGCTGGGACGGACAGGAGCGCTCGACCCGCTATCAGAACTTTCTCAAATCGGGATGGTATCTTCCCGAGTTCGGTGCCGAACGTGCCGCGGCCGATCTCTACGTCCAGACCATCTCGCACCTCTTCGCCACTTATCAGCGCACCACCAGCGCCGTGCTGGCCGCCCTGGAGCGCCGCATTCCCCGCCCCGAGGCGCTGGCGGCCGACGCTTACGCCCGCACCCTGAAGGCCCGCGCCTTCGACGTGGTGCGCTATCTGCTGCCCCTGGCCACCAACACCTCGCTGGGCCAGATCGTCAACGCCCGCACGCTGGAGACGCAGGTCTCCCGTTTGCTCTCCCATCCCCTCGCCGAGATTCGCGACCTGGGCGTCAAGCTGCGCTCCGCCGCCACCGGGCCGGCGTGGGATGTGTATGGGCAGGCCGGCCAGTCGCTTGCGGCCAAGATTTCCGCCGCCGCACCGGAGCTGGCCGGCGACGCCGCCAAGCTGCTGACGCGCGAGGTGCGCACCGCGCCCACCCTGGTCAAATACGCCCAGCCCAACGAGTACGAACCGCGCACCCGCGCCGAACTGACGCAGGCCGCCAGCGAGATCCTGAAAGATCTGCCCATCGCCGCCGCACCGGTGGTGGATCTGGTCGAGCGCACAGAGAGCCTGGAGGCGGAACTGGCCGCCACGCTGCTCTACTCGGTCAGCCACCATCCCTACCGGCAGATTCGCGACCTGGTGGCCGCTCTGCCCGAGGCCCGCATCGCCGAAATCGTCGACCTGGGCCTGCGCCATCGCGGCAAGCACGACGAGGCGCTGCGCGCGTTTCACGCCGGGGCGGCGTTGCGCTTCGACATCCTCATGGACATCGGCGGCTTCCGCGATATGCACCGCCATCGCCGCTGCACCCAGATCATCCAGCCATTCACCACCCTGCACGGCTACGAGACGCCCACCTGCGGCGATCTGGCGGAGGGGGTGAACATTCTGGAGGAGGCCGGAGTACTTACAGAGTTCCAAGAGGCGCTCGACGCCGCTCATGCCGCTAGCCTGCAGATTGCCGCCGGCGCTGCGCCCGAAGCCGAGCACTCCGCGCTCTACCTGCTGCCCCTGGCCACCCGCGTGCGCTCGCTCTTCAAGATGGACTACGCCGAGGCGCAGTACATCAGCGAACTGCGTTCCGGCCCGGCCGGCCACTTCAGCTACCGGCGCGTGGCCTGGGAGATGTTTTTGGCCTTGCAAAAGCAGCATCCATCGCTGGCCAAGCACATCCGCGTCACCGACTTCACTCAGCCGATCGATTTATTGCAACGGTAGCGACCGCTTTCAACCAAAATGACCCGCATTTGGCGGGCGGTGCGGAGTTGGGCCTGCACCTTCAAATCCACTCCGCCGCGCGGGCCGGGGAACTCTCCGGGACGGTATGATGGGGTGGCGGAAACCACTTGAAAGGCCAGCCCGGCCTGGGCTGCGCCGGCTATCGGGAGCAGGAGCAGATGAAGGAAACGCGCAACGTCGAGATCTTCGACACCAGCCTGCGGGACGGCTTGCAACAGCCCAACCTGGAGATCTCCGTACCGAACGCGCTGCTCCTCTTGCAGCGTATGGCCGCTTTTGGCGTGCGTTATGCCGAGATTGGCTTTGCCGGATCGAACCAGTTCGTCACCGATCTGACCGCCGCTCTTCCGGGGGTGGATACCGGAGCCATGAAGCTGGCTCTCTTCGGCAGAACGCGGGGCCGCGGCACACGGGTGCAGGATTGGCCCGACGTGCAGTTCATCCTGCAGCGCAAGCAACAGGCGCCGGTAGCCGTGGTGGTGGTCAAGTCGCGCCTGCTGGATGTGGCTAAGTCCCTGGAGACGACTCCGGAGGAGAACCTGCTCATGGCCTACGAGACCATCGAGTGCCTGCACGATAACGGCATGGAAGTCATCGTGGACCTGGAGCACGCCATGGACGCCAATTGCGGCCGCCGCGAGAACGGCCTGGCCTGCGAAGCGGATCTGGCCGAGCGCAGCCTGGAGTACTTCCATCGGTTGATCGGCCAGTGCGTTCACCAGAGCGTGAGCCGCATCGTGGTCTGCGACACCACCGGAGGCGCCAGTCCGGAAGAGGTCGCGCAGGTCTTCACGCGGCTGACGGGGGATCATCCCCAGGCAAAATTCGGATTTCACGGGCACACCGACCGCGGACTGGGCATCGCCAACACCCGCGCCGCGATTCTGGCCGGCGCCGTGCAGGCGCAGGGAACTTTACTGGGCACCGGGGAGCGCTGCGGCAACGTCAACCTGACCACCGTGATCGGTTCCATGCAACTGCGCGAAGAGGCGCAGTTCGTCACGGCGCAGGCGCTGACCGGGCTGACCAGCTTGGCCCACTCAGCCTACGCGGCCTTTGGGCTGGAGCCCTTCCACGGCTCGCCAATCGTCGGTCCCGGAGCCTTTGGCACCTGGGCGGGCATGCACGGCAGCAGCGAACGCAAGAATCCCGGAGCCTACCTCTGGTGCGACCCGGCGCAGGTGGGCGCGACGCCGTCGATTGGGGTCAACGGGCAATCCGGCCGAGCCAACATCATGATGCTCTCCGAGACGCTGGGCGTGCCGCTAAGCTCCTCCGAGGCGCAAGAATTGATGGACACCAACCAGGCGATGATCGAAGGCGGAGGCTTTACCGCCAGCGAGGAGTCCTTCCGTCTGGCCTGCATGAGGGTGCAGCGCAGCCTGCGCCACCGCTTCTGCATCAAAAGCTGGCGGGTCTTCGACGAGTCCGACGAGGCCGGCAACCGCTTTGTGCAGGCCTTCATGACCCTGCTGATCGGCGACAACCCGGTGGTCACCACCCGCGCCGAGGGCGAGGGCCCTGTAGACGCACTGACCAAGGCCATGCGCCGCGAACTGGAGAAGTGGTTCCCCTCGCTGGCGCAGATGCGGCTGGGCACCTTCAGCGTCACCGCGTTGGACGTTTCCGCGCACGACTCGGCGGCCCACGTGCGGGTCACGGTGAGCTTCAACGCCGACGGCCACGAACCCTGGGTCACCGCCGGCGTCAGCAGCGACATGAACCAGGCGGCGCTAATGGCCATTGTGGACGGCTGCCACTACTGGATGCTGGAAAACCCGGAGTGAGCGCAACAAAGCTCTCGTAGTGCGTCTCACGCTGTTTGTACCCAATACGAATTGTCATCCTGAGTGGCCGCGGCGAGTCGAAGGACCTGCTTTTTCTGCATTCGGCAACAACGGTATCCCCGCGATGCCCCCGCGGGGCTCGACCGCCGTCTAATCTCATGGCAGGACCTGCCGAGAGCATTCCCAGCGGGAACCACAGGAGGAATAAGGAGTGCGGAGTCGAATTTGCTTGGCGATGGTGTTGGCGGTGTGCGCGCTGACGGTCGCGGCGCAGCGGGACAAGGACAGCTTTACCCCCATGGCGCTCGACGCCGGCTTCGGCCGCCTGGACATCTCCGCGCCCACCGTGCCGCCCAGCGAGATCGTTCGCCAGTTCACCGCCAAGGAGAGCGAGTTCGAGGAGGCACTGGCTCACTACACCTACCGCCGCACCCTCCGCGTGCAGTCCTTCGATGAGGACGACAAGGTCGATGGCGAGTGGTACCAGATCGACGATGTGGTCTTCGACACGACCGGCCGGCGCATGGAGAAGACCGCCTACGCCCCAGGGAACACCCTGCAGCACTTCCAGATTTCGCCCTCCGATTTGCAGGATTTGCAGAACGGCAAGTTCCTGATCCTGACCAAGGAAGAGATCGGCCAGTATGACTTGAAGTATGTGGGCAAACAGAGAGTCGACGAAGTGGAGTGCTACGTCTTCGACGCCAGCCCCAAGGTCATCGAAAAGAAGAAGCGTTACTTTCTTGGCCGCATCTGGGTCGACGCCACCGAAATGCAGATCGTCGTCACCAACGGCCGCATGATTCCCGACGACACGCGCAAGAACAACGAAGACCTGCACCCGCCCTTCATGACCTGGCGGCAGCAGATCGACGGCAAATACTGGTTCCCGGTCTACACCAAGGGCGAGGGGATTCTGCACTTCGCCGCCGGCCCCGGCTACCCGGCCACCGACGCGCACATCCGCGAGACCATCAAGTACTCCGACTACAAACGCTTCGGCTCGACTACCACCATCATCTTCGAGGGCGAGGCGCCGCAGCAGAAGAAGTAAGACCTTGCGCATTGGCGCGGAAGTGGCCCAGAAATTGGGTTTGGTGGAGCGATTTCCGCAGACCTACCAAGGATTTCCCCCCTGGGCGAGAGACGCCAGGATGCCCAACTTCGACACGCTCAGCGACGAATTTGTCGAATCGCATTAGCAGAAACCGGACTAAATTGGTGGAGAGGTTCTCATGTTGACCGCCGAACAGGTTCGAAGTGCGTTGGAAGAGTTGGCTCCGACGCAGGAGAAGGTCAATCTGGCCATAAAGGCGGCTGTGGAGATCGCGCAGCCCTCGCGTGTGATTCTCTTCGGCTCTTGGCCGCGCGGCGAGGCCGAGTGGGACGCCGACCTGGATCTGGCGGTTTTGATGCCGGACGAAAGGAAAGAGGAGATTGTTTCTTTACGCCCCCAACTCCTCCGAGCGCTCGGCGAGATTCCCATGAGCATCGATTTGATTCTTGCTTCCGAAGGCTATTCCGCTGAGTTTCTCGATTCGATTAACAGTGTTAATTACCGCATTCTCTGCGAGGGGGAAGTGGTCTATGATCATCAGGTTCATTCGCATTCCCGCGCTGGCCGTTCGCCAGTATCTGCGTCCACTGCCGCCGCTGGACGTGCTGGGCGAGGACCGGCTGCGCCTGCGGGTTCTGCCCAACGGCATCGACATCAACTTCCATCTCAACAACGCCCGCTATCTCAATTTGATGGACTACGCGCGCACCCATCTGCTGGCGCGCACGCGGCTGCTCGAACACATTCTGCGCGCCCGCTGGCAGCCGCTGGTGGGCGCGGTGTGGATCACCTATCGCCGCTCTCTGCCGCTCTTTGCGCGCTTTACTATTACTACCCGCCTGGTCTGCTGGGACGATCGCTGGTTCTATATCGAACAGAGCTTCACCGGCAGCAAGGGATTGGCGGCGATGGGCTGGGTCAAGGGGGTTCTGCGCAACAGCAGCGGCATCGTCGATCCGCAATCCGTCATCGATAGCGTCGCTCCCGGCGTCGTCAGCCCGCCCATGCCCGAGGCCATCGCCGAGTGGAACAACCTGACGCGCGAAAAACTCGCCGCCGGGTAATACAGAATCCCGGCGGCTGCTCAGAAACATGATCTGAAACGAATCTGTCCCCTGCTTTCCGTCCAACCATGGGGGCAGCATTCCCCACACTATTGCGATCCCGCGCCAATCTTCTGGAGCGGCCGCGCTGCAAGCGCCTGCCCCACCGCAGGGGGCTATCTTTCCAACTTGAAGATCACGTCGACGGTGGTCTCGACCTCGACCGGCTCGCCGTTCAGTTCATAGGGACGATAGCGCCACTCCCGCACTGCGTCGAGCGCCGCCTGGCGCAGCATCGCCGGCCCGCTGGCCACACGCAGTCTCTCAATGGTCCCTGCGGTGGAGATGGCGGCCTGCAAAACCACCGTGCCTTCCACATGCGCGGCCCGGGCGATGGGCGGATAGACCGGCATCGTCTTGCGAACGATAAGTCCCTCGACAATGGTGGAAGGAAGGCGCGCGGGTCCACTGGGCGCGGGCCGCACATGCGGCGCGACCCTGGCGTTGTTGGAGAACGGATTGACGCCGTTGGGATCGCCCGCCGCTCCTTCAATCCCGATTGGCCCGCCGGGTTCATCGTCTCCGCCATTGATCATTGCGATGGTAGATGGAATCCTGCGAGGTACAAGAACCTGCCCATCGCTTATTTCACTGGGCCCATGCACCGGGTGCGCCTGTGCGGGTTGGGGCCGTGCAGCCGGCGGAGGTGGAGGCGGAACATCGATGAGACAGATCCTACCCACCCCCGTCAACGCCGCGGGATAGATCAGCGGGACGAGAACCATCGCCAGCAGGATGGCTGCGTTGAAGCAAAGAGCTACCAGCATCCAGCGCCGGCTGCGGGTGCGAATTCTACCTGTGGATTCGAATGTGGCATCTTCAAACATGGCCTGCCTCCCATCGTTCCGACTTAGTCGAGCCGCCTGGGAGTTACCGACTGCCTTATGCGAGGCGCAGGGGAGCGGGACCGCTCCGCGCGCCGGTTCAGCGCGGGAAGCGGAGCTCTAAAGGCACTCCGTAGATCCCATTCGGTACCACTGTGCTTAGATAGACACCGCGGAGTTGAAAACTGTTCCCGGGAGTTATATGCACGATGAAAGAAATGTTGTTGCGATTCATCCTGGATCCGGTAATTCCATCGAATTCGGAGATTTGGTATTAGAGTTTAGACTTTGCAAATACAATCAGTTGTCATCCTTCCCCTTCGCCGCGCTCAGCGTCAGGATGACAAGTACTTGGAATTATGGATGTTATAGGTCAAGGAAGTACCCTGAACACGGGAAAGTCCGGCGGGTTTAGGTTGAAAAAAGCGGGATGCTATCACCGCGCCGCGTAGACCTGAAAGGGCGCCCAGAAGAAAGGCGCCTGGAACTTCTCCGCGCCGTGCAGCAGGCTGAGCTTGGCCTGGCGCAGGGCGTCGGCGGGGAGCAGGCCGCGCTGGACGCCCATATAGAGCTTGTCCATCAGTTGCGGGGTGGAGTAGTCGCTGATCTCCCAAAGAGCGCCGATGACGTTCTCCGCGCCGGCCCGCTGAAAGGCCCAACCGAGGCCTACCATCCCCTGGCCGACGAAGTAGCGCGAGCCGCTGCCGTAGCAGGCGCTGATGGTGACCAGCCGCGCGTGCAGCGGGTGAGCCAGAATCTCCCGCGCATAGAGCTTGAAGGAGTCTTCGTCATCAGAGGAGCGGGAGAGCACAATCAGCGAGTCCAACGGGTCGGCGGGGCTGGGAACGCCGTGGGTGACAAAGTGGATGTAGGCGTATTGGCCGGGATTGCTGTGCGCATAGGCCATGGGAGTGGCGGCCTGCTGGGCCAGCACCGTCGCTGTCGCAGGGGCAAAGCGCTTGCGCACCATCTCCATCTCCAGCGGCGCCTCCAGCAGCGGCGGATAATCGGGACTGGCCTGTTGCGCGTCGCCCATCAGCAGTAGTTTGCCGCCGCGACTGGCCGCCGCCCGCACAGCATCCTGGGCCTTGCGCAGAGCCGTCAGCGACGAGGCCGTGCGCAGGGTGACGTCTTCGATCCAGTAGTGAGAGCCGGTGGAGGCGGGCTGACCCGGCGCTGGGCTAGAAACCGAGTTGGGCGCCAGCAGGGTCTCGAAGTTGAGTTTGCTGAGCGCCTCGTCGTCGATGAGGATGACCTGTCCCTGGCGGGAAATGTCGGACGCGGCGGGTGCAACCAGCGTGGCGTAGAGTTCGCGGCCCAGAGCGGCGACGGCGGGATCGTTGGTGCGCATCTCGACCACGGCCTGACGATAGGCGCGAATCTTGGGGGCGAGTTCCAACTCGCTGGGAAGCACAACGATTTTGACCGTCTGCGGGGTGACGATCCACAGATAGGAGGCGTCGTGGCCCAGCCAGTAGGTGAGGATGGTTGCGCCGCTGCGGCGGGCCACGGCGCGGGGATCGAAGGCGCTGCTGGTGGCCTGACGGGCTTTGGATTGAGACGATCCCGCACGGTCTTCATAGGAACTGCTGAAGAAGCGGTCGGCGAGTTGCAGCGCGGCCTCCGCCTTGCCCTCCTGTGCAAGCAGATGAATGGCTCCTGAGAAAAGCAGCGAAGCGCTGTACTTCAGATGCACCTGCGCGGCGAAGGAGCCGCTGCGGGCGAATTCGGCCTCGAAGCGCTCGATTGCGGAGCGATAGACCGTTTCGGCATCGGCGAAACGCTTCTCCCGCGCCAGCATCGTACCCAAGACCATCGCAGCTTCGGTGTACAGGCGGGGATTCATCTCACGTTCCAGCAGAGGACGCAACGCCGCCTCTGCCTCGCCCTCGTGTCCCTCCATTCCCCGTACCCTGGCTTGCAAAATTACGACCATTTTCTGCGAAAATTGATCAGAAGAAGCCTCCAGCGGACGGTATTGGACAAGAACCTTCTCTGCCTCTTCCGCCCTGCCCTGCCACATCAGAACACCCGCCAGATTGGTCAGGCTTTCTACAAGTCTTGGCCGGTCATTGAGCGCAGAGGCCTTATCCAGAGTATTGCGGTAGTCGGCTTCGGCCTCGCGCAGACGCCACTGGGAGAAATCGCAGTGCGCCAGGAGAGCCAGAAGCTGAATCTCGGTGCGAATATTACCCAGAATCTCGGCATTCTTGACTGCCTGCTCAAGGCTTAGGCGGGCGGCGTCGGGATCGACAGAAAAAAGACTGTCGGCACCCATGTTACCCAAGGCGATCAATTGGGTATCCAGATCGTCGGAATCCTCTGCCTCCCGCCAGGCGCGCCGGTCCCAATCCTCGGCCTCACCATAGCGACCCTGGTGGCCGGCGATCCAGCCCAGGTTGAGCGCGGCGCGGCGTTTTAGGTAGCGGTCGCCCGTCTGGATGGCGAAGGCATAGGCTTTTTGGGTGAGTTCCCAGGCTCTAATGCCTTCCCCGCGGAGCAGAGCAACCGACCCCTCTGTTTTGAACAAGGAGCCGCATTGGGGGTAAAGACGGCCGGTACAGATTCTCTCCGCCACATCTAGGCGTTGCACTGCAACAGTAAGGTCTCCTTGATAGGCCCGTGCCTGAGCCTCGACGGTCAGAGCGTGGACCGTCTCGCCAGGATCGGAGGCCGGGGGATGCGCCTGGGCAAGCGTTTGCAGCGCGTCCCGAAAGAAGCCGCGCCAAAGTGCGACCTCGGCATCGAGGATTAAAAATCGCGCCGTCCAGTCTGCATCCGCCTCACGAAAAACGCGAAAACCCTCCTCCGCCTCTTGCTGGGCACGGAGCAATTGGCCGCGATGATAAAGTGCGAGGGCGTGGCTGTAGGCGCGCTGGATACGGCCCTGTTGGGTGTCTTGGAGCGTCAGAAGCGGTAACAGCAGGCAAATCCAGACAAGAGAATGCACGCGCAGGCCGCGAAAAATGGGCCTTCGCGAGGGAATGGACCGCAGCAGACGGTCGAAGATGGCGACAACTCTCCTCAAGCGCGCAACGTACCCCGCTCATTAAAGAGTAAGGGCTGATGCGAGCTGTTGGGAAATGTCCTTGATTTCTCACGGCCAGAGGTGAATCTCTAGTCGCCACCTCCCCCCGTGGGTCCTCCCGGCCCGTCGCCAGAGCCCGTGGTGCTACCGCTGCCCGATCCCGAACCGGAATCGTCCGCGGGGGTTGTTGTGCTTGCATCAGCCGCTTGGCTGAGGTCTGCAACTGCACCAATCTCCAAATCGTCATTCTTTGGTTCTGTCATAAAACTCCCGTTCCTCGAATAGAATTAACGTCCCATAAGAATTTAACGCAAAAGAGAGGGGTTTTCCTTTTCGTTCCGGATTTTTCGCGCCCCATGCGCATTGAAACGCAGACAAAAATACCCCCCCCCGCCGGGGTCGCAGGACGGGGGTGCGTTCGCTTATTTGGATGCATTTATGGCTGTGTAAAGGCTTTGATGGCGATGGCGTTGGGAGAGCGGCCGGTGGGCAGCAGGGTAAAAAGCGAACGGGAGGCGGTGCGCACCACGGCCAGATCGTTGGAGCGGCTGTCGGCGACCAGCAGCAGATGGCCAGCCGTCGAAAGCGCCAGCGCCGTGGGACCGTCGCCGACGCGGATCGCGCCGCGCCGCCGGCCGTCGTCGATGGCGTAAATCGTAACTTCTTGCGAGCGCTGGTTGCTGACGTAGATCAGGGCGTTGTCGGGGGTCACCAGGCCGCGCACCGGGCCGTCGCCCATCAGGGTGGCGCCGGTAACGTCGTTGGTGTTGGTGATGATTTCGCTGATGGAGTCGGAGAGCGCGTTCAGCGAGAAGATTTCGCCGCCATCGGGCTTGAGCGCCAGTTGCACCGGGCTGCGGCCCACATCGAGCAGGGCTTCCAGGCGGTCGGGGCGGGTAGGCAGCGGGTCGGGCTTGGCCGATGTCTGGTTCGAAATATGGGCCAGGGCGATGGAGAGAATCTGGTGGCCTGCGGAACAGGCAACAAACGCCTTCGACGAATCGGGCAGAATCACGATGTCGCCGGCGCCGGGGCAGCCGGCAAAAACCGCGCGGACAGACTGAGCGGGGGGCCGGGCAGCGGGATCGATGATCGAGGCCGAGTTGCCGCGGCGGTTGGCTACCACTAGCGACTTGCCGTCGGGGGAGAGTTTCACCGCGGCCGGCTCCTCGCCCGTGCCGATCAGCGCGATCTCGCGACGCGCCTTGAGATCGAGCACCGAGACCGAGTTCGAGCCGGAGTTGGCCACATAGGCCAGATCGCCGCCGGGGTCCACCTCGATGGCCAGCGGCTGGCGATGCACGGCGATTGAGCCGGCGACAGAGTTGTTCTCGGTGTTGACGATCGATATCCATCCCTGGCTGCCTTGTGGACCCTGACCGTTCGCCGTGCCGGCGTTGACCACGTAGACCTCGTTGCGGGTGGGGCTGGCGGCCACCGCAACCGGATTCAAACCCACCGCCAGCTCGCGGTCCAAACGCACGTTCACCACGTCGACGACGCTGACCGTGCCGCTGGCGCCGTTGGTTACGTAGGCGAACTCGCGGTAGTTGGCCGGGTACTGGGGGAAATCATGGGGACGGCACCCGGTGAGCGTGAGAGCGAGCAGCGCAGATGCGGTGAGACAGACGAGCGGTCGGGAACGCAATTGCATGGGGTCAATCCGTGAAACGGAGGGTTGCGGTTCAACAGCAGTTCAAAAGCGGCGCGGGATCTACGCCGTGGCCGCTTCACAATGGATGCCGCGGGGCAGGCGGCGACCTACCACCGGAGCGATGCCTTCGAGTTCGTTCATCATCAAACTGAACTGCTCGGGGTAGAGCGACTGCGGGCCGTCGCTGAGCGCCTTCTCCGGCTGGTGGTGGACCTCGACCATCACCCCGTCGGCCCCGCTGGCGATGGCCGCCCGCGCCATGGGCAGAACGCTGTCGCGCTTGCCGGTGGCGTGGCTGGGATCGACCAGGATGGGCAGATGGCTGAGCCGCTGCACGGCGGGAACAATGCTCAAGTCGAGCGTGTTGCGGGTGTGATCGGCAAAGGTGCGGACCCCGCGCTCGCAGAGAATGACTTGATAGTTGCCCTCGCTCATCACGTATTCGGCGGCCATCAAGAACTCGTCCAGAGTGGCGCTCAGACCGCGCTTGAGCAGCACCGGCTTGCGCAGCTTGCCGGCCTGCTTGAGCAGGGAGAAGTTCTGCATATTGCGCGCGCCGATCTGGATCACGTCGGCCCATTCGGCGACCAACTCCAGCGACTCTCTGTCAATGGCCTCGGTGACGATGCGCAGTCCGAAGCGCTCGCGAATCTCGGCCATGATCTTGAGGGCTTCCAGGCCGAGCCCTTGAAAGGCGTAGGGCGAGGTGCGGGGCTTGAAAGCTCCGCCGCGGTAGAACTGCGCGCCCGCCTTGGCCACCAGCTCGGCGATGATGAAGGCCTGCTCGCGGGTTTCGATGGAGCACGGCCCGGCGATCACCGCCAGATTGCCGCCGCCAATCGCGGCGTCGGTCCCGGCGAAGCGCACCACGGTGTCTTCTTCTTTCACGTCGCGGCTGGCCAGCTTGTAGGGTTTGGAGACGCGGATGACCTCGGCGACGCCGCTGAGATCTTCCAGATCGCCGCGCTCGACCTCGCCCTGATTGCCGGTGATGCCGATGGCGGTGCGCTGGGCGCCAGGAAGGGGATGAGCGCGCAGACCCAACTGCTCGATGTGCTCGCAGACCGCCTGGATTTGCTCCGGCGTGGCCTGCGCTTTCATGACGACCAACATGGATGACCTCTGGGGCGCAGACAGCATCGGCGATGAAACAGCTCCTGAAACAGAAAACCGGTCCGCGGCTTGGTTGAGCCACTGGACCGGCGGTTTCAGGCGGCTTCCACTCCACCCAATCCAATCTGAAAACGCCGTCTTGGCGGTTTCAGGAAAGTCGCACCTCGAAGCAAATCTTCCCGCCCGGCGCAGTGTTCAGTGAACGCCAAACAAGAACAAAGTCGAAAAGGGTTTCCTGGAACCGTTCCAGACCCAAGTCTAACGGCTTCGGCCAGCGAGGGCAATTTGCGCCCCCACGCGGCCGCGCCGAGTGGGCCGGGCGGCATCCAGTGCGAACCGGGGACTACTCTGTGTCGTCCTCGGCGCCGGAGCGCGCGGCGACGATGGCGGGGGCAAAGACCATCCCAATAAATGCAAGGGCTATGACAAGGTCGTGCATAGTTCCAACTCCTTCGTGGCCGCGGGAGGCCTGTCCACGATGGAATGATCGCCGGAACGGAGAGATCGGGGAATAGCACTTCAAGTCGCACCGCTGGGAAAGAAGTGTTAGTTACCACCCCCCTAAAGGTGGGATTGCCGGCAAGAGCCGCAAAATGAGAAAGGGCCCCGCGCAGTGCGGAGCCCTTTCGATTGTAGGTGGATTCAGCGCGAGCGGCGGGCAGCCAGAACGCGCTTCTGCGCCCGCCACTTCATCCCCAGCCAGGCTAGATAGCCCAACTGCAAGACCCAGGTGACGGTGTAGGCGGCGATCAAGAACTGGTGGTCGAGAAGAGATCTTTGGTCCATGGGGATTCTCCTGGGGTTGTGAACGACCACCGGCTAATAGCCGGTGGCTTCGGGTTACGGCTGGAAGCCGGATTGATCGGCCATGCGGCCGATTACACCACGTTGAAGTCATCGTCGGGAGCCGGGGGCTTCTGCTC
>Ga0181520_10000426_pt1 | contig 93422 bp, 69 predicted proteins | sample PEATcosm2014_Bin_29_FD_132451 | JGI IMG/M metagenome (GOLD analysis project Ga0181520, IMG submission 132451) | Peatland microbial communities from MTU Mesocosm Facility, Houghton, MI, USA - PEATcosm2014_Bin02_30_metaG | ecosystem: Environmental > Terrestrial > Soil > Wetlands > Peat | place...
ATTTCCGCGACTGATCGGTCGCGGCCTCATTGAAGCAGGGGAGGCAGGACCGGCTAGACTCTTTGGTGGTAGATTTCCGCGACTGATCGGTCGCGGCCTCATTGAAGCGATAGGAGGACGGCCCACGGCGTTTGCCCGCTAGGGCCATTTCCGCGACTGATCGGTCGCGGCCTCATTGAAGCCTCGGCGGCTACGAAGGCACCGTTAAAAAGTTTTACATTTCCGCGACTGATCGGTCGCGGCCTCATTGAAGCCCGCCGGCCGCCGTATTTCCGATCTCAATCGCCGCATTTCCGCGACTGATCGGTCGCGGCCTCATTGAAGCGACCCCAGGGGGGACAGGGACAGACGAAAGGTTTCCGCATTTTTTAGAAACGTGTGGTTCACCCTCTGCCGGTTTCCTGGTGATGGGGCGTGCTGGGGCAACGTGAGTTTCAATCTCAGGGCTTTCGTGACCGCAACCGGGGTAGACAAGCGCGGGTTGCCGGTGGAAAAGATCAAGGCTTCGGAGGTTAACCAGGAAATACACGAAGAGCACGAAAACAACCTGGTGCGATTGCTGGCGGGGAACGGAGGGCCGGGGACGTTCCGGCAGGCTAATCGCCAATTGCCAACTGCGGTTTTTGACCTGAAACGAGCCCTGCGTCTCCGCGCGAGAACGCTCCCTGCCTTTGCCACGGGAACGAGTCCAGCCTGGCCGCACCGGAATGCGGACTGGCTCCACGGCAAGCCGGGACAGGCCACGCACCCAGACCCGCCGCTCGCCAATCGCGTTTTTCCCCGCTTATAAATCCGTTTCCACACTATTGCCTTTTCTTTTGTCGCCATACAGAATCAGCACTGCGAGGTTTCAAAGGTTCAAAGTTTCAAAGGTTTCGGAGGTTTCAACGAGGCAAGGTTTCGGAGGTTTCGGAGGTTAACCACGGAATACACCGAAAACACGGAAACAACGTGGGGCGGTTGCCGGCGTGGAACGAGGAACGGGGAACGTGGAACGATCTTCGGGCGGTTGCTGGCAGGGAACGGGAGACGGGAAACGATCTTCAGTGTTTCGCTAGCCGGCTTTCCCCAGGGGGAGCCGCGTTGCATCTTTGACAACAGAAAGCAGGTAGCTGGCGGTTGGTAGCTAGTAGTTCGTAGCTAGCAGTTAGGGGCTGCCCCGGAAACCCAGGCAACCTTCGAACGCAACTTCCGTGTTCCCAACGAGGAACGTGAAACCAGGAACGTCAAAAGCCCTTGGCGACGCTTGTCAAGCTGCCGACGGTTCTCGCCTGCGCGAATAAATGGGCCTCAGCGGCTGTTAATCTGTGTAGAATCCATAGGATCTCAGCTTGGACTCCATTTGAGGGGCGAAAGTGAAGCTTTGGTGATGGCGCTTGGAAGCCAGGGGCGAATGCCCGATCCGTGGGGAACGCCGGCCCGTCTTAATTTCCCGGGGAATGCTCGCCGCCGCTTCGGGATATGGCCGGCACTTCTCTTGCTGCTATGGGTTTCGCCGGCGCCTGCTCTGCAACCCGGCCGGCCAATTACCGAATACGCTCATCGCGTCTGGGTGCGGCAGGACGGTCTGCCGCAAAATACGATTTCCTGCCTGGTCCAATCCCGCAACGGTTATCTATGGTTGGGCACCAATGAGGGGCTGGTCCGCTTTGATGGCGCTCAGTTCACCACCTTTGATCCGAGCAATACGCCGGCATTGCGGATGGGACCGATCCGCTCTTTGTTCGAAGATGGGGAGGGCGGTCTGTGGATCGGCAGCAGTGAAGGCACGGCCGCTTATTACAAAGATGGAGTTTTCACGCCCATCTTATGGCAGGGAATCAATCCTGGACTTCACGCTGTCAACATCACCTCGATCTACCGGGACCATGAAGGCGCGGTGTGGGCGGGCACCGACTATGGCCTGTTCCGCTACCAGAACGGCCGGATCACCGAAATCACCTCCCATGACGGACTCACTTCCAACCGCGTCATGGCGATTACAGAAGACGCGCAAGGGCAACTCTGGGTGGGCACCGCGGGAGGTGGATTGCTGCGGCGGGAGCGCGGGAAATTCGTTACCGTTACGGGAGAGCAATCCAGCGCCTACGTGCTCTCGCTTCTATCCGATGGCGACAATCTTTGGATCGGAAGCTTGAACGGTCTGCGCTTGTGGAAGAACGGCGCGTATCGCGATTACAGAGCGCCATCACGCACGGCCGAGGATGCGGTCAGCGCGCTCTATAAGGACAGCCATGGATATCTCTGGATCGGCACCCGGCAAACCGGCATACGGCGATTAGCTCCCGACGGCACGGTCGAGAGTTACCGGGCCGCCAATGGCTTGGCATCCGACGATATCACCTCGATTCTGGAAGACCGCGAAGGGACACTATGGATTGGGACCGGGGGCAATGGACTCAATCAGCTGCGGGATGTCTCGTTCCAGAGCTTTGCGGCGGTGAATGTGCCGTCCGGTGGTTTTGCCCGGGCGATGGTGGCCGACGGGCAGGGCGGTTTTTGGATCACCACCCAAACCGATGGCTTGACTGACTGGCAGCAGGGGAAGCTTCGCAGCTATACCACCCACGATGGCTTATCCAGCAATCTGGTCCGCGGTTTATTCGTCGATCGCGACCATTCTTTATGGGTAGGTACGGAAGGCGACGGCCTTAATCATCTGCTGCCGAATAACCGCGTGGTCGTCTATACCGCGAAAGATGGCTTAGTGAATGGCTCGGTTAAAGCCATTCTCCGGGATAAGCAGGGGAAACTCTGGGTCGGTACCGAGCGCGGCTTGAGCGTATACGCCAGCGGCCGATTTATCACCCTTAGCGAACCCGAAGGAATTGAGGGCCGATCCGTCGTACAGATTTTGGAAGGCCGGGATGAAACCTTGTGGTTCGCCTCCAACGGCGGTCTCTTCCGGTTCAAAGACGGAAAATTTACGATCTTTACGAAGAAGGACGGGCTTTCCAGCGAACAGGTTCGTTCCCTGTACGAAGATGAAGACGGCGTTCTTTGGATCGGCACGCGCAACGCCGGCCTGAACCGATTGCAGGACGGAAAGTTTACCGTTTATAACCGAACCGGGGGGCTGGCGAATGACGTGGCCTTCTCCATTCTGGAAGACGCTTATCATTATCTGTGGATCAGTTCCAGCCGGGGTATCTTTCGCGTCGACAAGAACCAATTGAATGCCTTTGCGGAGGGCCGGATTCATTCCGTCATCTCCGTCTCCTATGGGATGAGCGATGGCATGCGGGCCGAAGAGTGTAGTGGCAACGTGCAACCGGCGGCTTGGAAGAGTCAGGATGGGCGGCTGTGGTATCCCACGGTGGCGGGCATCGTGGTGGTCGATCCCCAGCGGTTGCATTCGGAGCTGACGCCGAAAACCCCGATGCTCGAACAACTCCTGGTGGACAAGAAGCCGTTCCCGCTAAGCCGCGACGGCATCAGTATTCCTCCGGGACGTGGAGACTTGGAGTTTCATTACACCGCCATTGCCTTTACCGCGCCCGATAAACTCCGGTTCAAGTACCGGCTCCAGGGCTTTGATCCGGATTGGATTGATGCCGGCGCGCGGCGCATCGCCTACTATACGAACATTCCGGCGGGGAAATACCGGTTTCAGGTGATGGCGCAGGCGACCGACGGACCGCTGGAGTACTTTGGGGCCGATCTGGCATTGCAGATTCAGCGGCACTATTATGAATCTCCGGCGTTTTGGACGGGGAACGCGCTACTCCTGCTGGGAGTCGCGTTTGCCATCTATCGGTTGCGTTTGCGGCAATTGGAGGCGCAGGAGCTGGCGCTGGTGGCGCTGGTGGATGCGCGGACGGCGGAACTGCAAAAGGAAATTGTCGAGCACAAGCGCGCGGAAGAAGATCTATATGCCGCCAAGCTGGCGGCCGAAGACGCCAGTCGCGCCAAGAGCGAGTTTCTGGCTAACATGAGCCACGAGATCCGCACTCCCATGAACGGCATTGTGGGCATGGCGGAGCTGGCGCTGGCCTCCGATCTCAATCCGGAACAGCGCGAGTTCCTCGGTATCGTGAAATCCTCCGCCGATACGCTGCTGGTGATCCTGAACGATATTCTCGACTACTCGAAGATCGAAGCCGGCAAGCTGCAACTCGATCCCGCGCCGTTTGTCTTGGCGGAATTGCTCGACGACACCATGAAGAGCATGGTCTTGCCGGCCCAGCGGAAGAATCTGGAAGTGTTCCTGGATGTGGCGTCCAACGTGCCGCAAAAACTGGTGGGCGATTCGACCCGTCTGTGGCAGGTGCTGGCGAATCTGCTCGGCAATGCCCTGAAATTTACCATGCAGGGAAAAATCCTGCTGCGGGTAACCGTCGAGCAGTTGGGTCAGGCGGGCCTGGCGCTGCACTTTGCCGTGCAGGACACCGGCATTGGCATTGCACCCGAGAAACAGGGCAAGATCTTTCAGGCGTTCGAGCAAGCCGATTCCTCGACGACGCGGCAATACGGCGGTACGGGGCTGGGATTGGCAATTTGTTCCCGCATCGTACAGGCCATGGGCGGACGAATGTGGGTGGAGAGCCAGGTCGGCATCGGCTCGACCTTCCATTTTACGGCGCAGTTCCAAGCACCCAGCCGCCGCATAGTCTTCACAGCTCCCGCCGACTTGTCCCCGGCCGGCGACGGCCAACCGGCAATACCTTCTCCCTTGCGCCCGTTGCGTATTCTGGTGGCGGAAGATAATGCGGTCAACCAGAAGCTCGCGGTGACGGTTTTGAAAAAACTGGGGCATCAGGTGGAACTGGCCGTGAATGGCGCGGAGGCGGTAAGAATGTGGCGGGCCGGGCCGTTCGACCTGATTCTGATGGATGTGCAGATGCCGGAGATGGACGGCTTCGAGGCCACTCACGTGATTCGGCACGAAGAGCAAGAATCCGGCGCCCATATTCCGATCATCGCCATGACCGCCCACGCCATGCCCGGAGACCGGGAACGTACCCTACAGGCCGGCATGGATGACTACGTCTCCAAGCCGGTCAGCCGCGGCAGTCTCATCGAAGCCATTGCCCGCCAGACCACGGTAACTTCGGGGACGTCCCATTGACGAAGCCAAGCCACAGCGGCGTTGCTGTGGGTCGTTTGCGAATTATCCGCGAAACAGTCATAAGACGGATAGAGGAGTCTGCAACATGGCTCAACGGTATTTGAGTTCTAGAAGCTTCCATTGTCCTCCAGGAAAACGCAAACGTAGCGCCGGCGCCCTCGCCGGCGGGCTCTATGTGCGAGATCCGTGAAGCATGAATCGTGGAGGAATCGTGCGGAGTTTCTGGCGCTACGGACCCGCCGCCAAGCGGGTGCGATACTCAGCATGACAAGTTTTTTGGTTCGATTTCTGGTCGTTGTCGTGGAATAAGATTCGCGGGGGAGCTAAACCTAGCTCCCCCCCGACAGTGCTACTGTCCGATGCCCGTCAGGCTTACGGTGTGCGGGCCGGCGGGCGTATTGTCGTTGATGGTCAGGATCGCACCCCGGGTTCCCGTTGCCTTGGGTGCGAAATAGACGCGCAGATTGCATCCCACTCCGGGCGTTAAGGTCATACCGGTGGTGCAGGTGCCGGCTTGATCGCTGAGGACAAAATCGCCCGGCTCCGCACCCCCAAGACTTGCCGAGGCAACACTTACACTTACCGTCCCCGTGTTCTTGAGAGTGACGTACTGAGCAACGGTTGTCGATCCGACGGACGTGGAACTGAAGGTCAGCAAGGTGTTACTGATGGAGAGTTGAGCCGCCGGCGTCGCCGTTCCGGTGAGCGTGATTTGCTGGGGTGAATCCGGGGCATTGTCATAGATGTACAGGGTTGCCGTACGCGCTCCGGTTGCCGTGGGATTGAAGACTACCCGTATGTTGCACTTGGCGTTGTAAGCCAGGGTAACGCCGCTGGGATAACAGGCGCCGGCCTGGTTGCTTACGGTGAAGTCTTGCGGATTGGCTCCGCCCAACAATACTTGCGTTACCACTAACGATGCCGATCCGGTGCTGGCCAGTGTGACATATTGTGCGGGCGAAGTGGTGTTGATGATCTGCGGGTTGGCGAAGGTGACCGCGTTCGTGCTGAGTGTTGCCGCTGCCACGGTCGCTTGTCCGGTGCCGCTCAAGCTCACGGTGTAAGAGCCACCGGGAGCCCCTGGACTGCTGATCACTACGGATCCGGTGGCCGGAGTGGCGGTGGCCGGCACGAAGTTAACGCGAATCATGCATGCCGCACCCGCCGGCAGGCTCATCCCGGCGCTGCATCCACCGGTGTAATCACTGATGATAAACGGACCGGAAGCCAGCGCCGGCCCCACGGAAACGGCGATCTTTCCCGTGTTCTTTAGCGTGATGTACTGTGCCGCCGAGGTACTGCCAACAAATTGAGAGCTGAAGGTTAATGCCATCGGCGACGAAGGACTAATCGACAACACCGGAGTGGTCAGCGTGATGATTAATGTGCCCGAACCCGAGGCGTCGGCGTAATTGGTGTTGCCGCTGGTGAAGAAGGCTGTCGTCGGATAGCTACCGACAGCGGTTTCGCTGGGCGGATTGAAGGTGAAGCTGCCGGCCACAGTTATGCCACCGATTCCAGTCGCCGTGGCAGTACAGGAATGTGCATTGCCGTCGAAGGTGACACTGGGGCAGGTGACGGAAATGGCAGGAATGGCCGCAGTAATCGTGATTGTCCCGGTGTTGGACCATGGATTGTGGTTGCTATCACCCGCGCAGCTCAGAGCAACCGAACCTCCGGGAACGTTGTTAACCGAGGTGGACGTGCAGGTGCCAACGCCGCTGGTGATGGTGCAGGTGTGAGCAGCGCCGTCGTAGGTCGACGGCCCAGGGCAGGCAACACTCGGACTTTGATTGGCGGCATCGATCTTCAATATGCCGCCTCCCGAACTGGGGGCATAGTTGGTGTTAGTCGGGGTGCAAGTCGCGGTTTCAGGGTAGCTGGCGGCGTTGGTGTAGGCAACCAGGCCGGTGCAGGTGCCGGCAGGAGTCACTGAGGCAATGCAGTTCTGCGGTGCTCCGTTATAGGTCACCTCCGTGCAGCTTACCGTTGTGGTGGAAGGCGCCGCATTGATAGTGATCGTACCGGTGCTGGACCAGGCGTTGTGGTTGGCATCGCCCACACAGCTCAGAGCCACGGAGCCGCCGGGGACGTCGGTGACCGAAGCCGAGGTGCAGGTGCCAAAGCCGCCGGTGATGGTGCAGCTATGAGCTGCGCCGTCATAGGTCACCGGACTAGGGCAGGATGCCACAGGGTTCTGATTGGCCAAGTCTATCTTGAGCGTGCCGCTTCCCGAGCTGGGGGCGTAGTTGGTGTTGTCGGGCGTGCAAGCGGCAGTTTCGAGGTAGCTGCCGGCGTTGGTGTAGGCAACCAGTCCGGTGCAGGTACCTGCGGGCGTCACGGAGGCAATGCAGTTTTGCGGCGCGCCGGTATAGGTAACCTCAAAGCAAGTCACCGTGGTGGTGGACGCCGTTGGGTTGATAGTAATGGCGCCGGTGCTGGACCACGGATTGTGGTTGGCATCGCCTGTGCAGGTGAGCGCGACCGTGCCGCCCGGTACGTTGGTGGCTGAGGCCGAAGTGCATGTGCCGAAGCCGCCAGTGATGGTGCAGACGTGGGCTCCGGTATCGTAGGTCAGTGGGCCGGGGCAAGAGACCGTCGGGCTCTGATTGATCGGATCAATCGTCAGCGTGCCGCTGGCCGTTGCTCCGGTGTAGTTCGGATCACTGCTGGTAAAGCTGGCGGTTACAGTGTAGGCGCCGGCGTTAACGGCGGTGGCCGGACTCAGTATCCAGCTCCCGCTCACGGCCACACCATTCAGACCGCTGGCGGTGGCGGTACAGGCATGGGCAATTCCGTCGTAAGCGATCTCCGCGCAGGTCAGGTTCACGTTCGGCGTGGCCGGAAGAAGGGTAAGACTCACCGCTTTCGCGGCTGTCGTATAGTCGGCGGCATCGCTGGGCGTGAAGGTCACCGACAGGGTTTGGGTTCCGGTCGCCAGGATGGTGCCCGCGGGTGGTGTGTAGAGGAAGTTGCCCAGCACATTGGCAGTGGCATTCAATTGGGTAGCGCTGAGCGCGGTTCCATAGGTGATAGCCGCCGGGTTTACCCAGGTCAGAGTTGGGGTTTGGGTCGGGCCGGTGTTTCCAGAAATCGGGGCCTGCCACAAATCGTTGAGCGAACCCCAAGAACCGCCGGCATCATAGCCGGTGCCGCCGAAGAGCCAGAGATTGCCGGTGCCGTCGATCCAGCTAAGCGCGTTTTGCCGGCCACCGGGATTATTGCCGGCAGCGGCGGTGCCTAGAGTGCCGTAAATACCAGCGTGGCCGCCGCCAGCGGGATAGCCCACCAGATTGGCGCCGCTCATCCAGGTCCATTGCGCGGTGGAAGGGTTATACTCCCACAGGTCATTCAAGTAGCCATCGATGCTGATCGAATCGTAGCCCCAGCCGCCAAAAAGCCAGAGGTTGCCGCTGTGATCGGTCCAACTGACCGCGCCATAGCGGGCGCCGGGACCATTGGCTACGCCCGGTACTCCCTCCGCGCCATAGACTCCATTAAAACCCTGGCCGCCGTACTGAAGCGTACTGCTGCCGCCCATCCATGCCCATTGTCCGGTGGTGACATTAAATTCCCAAAGATCGTTGAGGCAGCCGACATTGCCGTAGCCGTCCCGGCCCCAGCCGCCAAACAGCCATAGATTGCCATCCTGGCTGGTCCACTGGACCGCGCTGTATCTGCTGCCGGGAACGTTGCCGGCTGCGGCCACGCCTTGTGTGCCATACACTCCGGTCACGCCCTGGCCGGCAATCGTCGAATTGCTGCCACTGATCCACGTCCATTGGCTGGTGGCGGAATTGTATTTCCAGAGGTCATTGAGATAACCCGTGGAGCCGGCGGAATCATAGCCGCTGCCGCCAAAGAGCCAGAAGTTCCCGCTCTTGTCGATCCAGGCACTCGGGTCATCGCGGCTTCCGGGAACATTGGCTGCGGCCGGCGTTCCCATCGTGCCGTAGACCCCGGGATGGCCGCTGCCGGCAGGCACGGAGCCGCTGCCGCTGATCCAGGTCCACTGCTGGGTGGAAGAGTTGAACTCCCACAGGTCATTGAATAAGCCGTAGTCGTTACTCGTGGCGCCATAGCCGACGCCACCGAAGAACCATAGATTGCCGTTGCTGTCGGTGGTGCTGCCCGCCGCAAAGCGGCTGCCGGGAATGTTGGTACTGGCCGGTGTTCCTTTCACTCCATACACGCCGTGGGCGAAATCCGTTGTACCGCCGCCCATCCATGTCCAGGCGCGGCTCGCGATATTGAACTGCCAAAGATCGTTGCTATACCCGCCGCTGGCGGCGGAGTCCAGAGCATAGCCGCCAAAGAGCCAGAGATTTCCGTTCTGATCGGCCCAATTGGCGGCGCTGTAGCGGGCGCCGGGAGTGCCGTTGGAAAATACGCCCAGCGTGCCATAGACGCCGGCGGCGTTGACCTGGGAGCTGCCGCTCATCCAGGCCCAAGCTTGCGGCGGGTTTCCCGTAATCGTGTACGTGACGGTGGAAATCGCGCTGTTGAAATAGCCGTCCGCCACGGCGATGGCCGAAAGGGTTTCGGTCGCATTCACCGCAATGGGGTAGACATATCGGGAAGAGAATGCGGTGGGCGTGCTTCCGTCCATCGTGAAGAAAATCGCGGCGCCCGGTGTGGTGTCGGAGAGCGTAACCACTGGGGAATAATCGTAGCTACCTGAGGGCACGGAGAACATAGGCGCATCCGCGGGAACTTCGATGGTGTAGGTTGCCGTTGCCATCGGGCTGTTGGCCGCGCCGCTGAGCCCGGCAATGGCGGAAATCGTTTCCGTGGCATTCACCGTGATCGTGCCGGCATATACCGTGGAGGCCGTGGTGGGCACACTTCCGTCGGTGGTGTAATAGATGGTTGCGCCCTGCGTGGTATCGGAGATCGTCACGCTCTGACCAGGGAGATAAACTCCGCTCGCCAGACTGATGACCGGCGTAGCAATAACCGTTTGAACGGGGGCGGTGAACTGGTATTCCCATAGATCATTGAGCCACCCGTAAGAGCCGTTGGAGTCGAAGCCATCTCCGCCAAAGAGCCAGAGGTTGCCGCTGCTGTCGGTCCAACTGCTGGCGCCAAATCTGGCGCCGGGGAGATTTCCCGCGGCCGGAGTGCCGAGTGTGCCGTACACACCGGGTTGGCCGACGTTGTTGCCGATGTAGTTGAGGCCGCCCATCCAAGTCCATTGGCCGGTGGAGAAGCTGTACTCCCATAGATCATTCAGATTGCCGAAATTGCCCTGCGAGTCATAACCTTCTCCGCCGAAGAGCCACAGATTGCCGCTCTTATCGAGCCAGTTATTGGCGGTGTCCCGGGCGCCGGGAAGATTTGCCGCGGCGGCGATGCCCGCCACGCCGTAGACGCCGGAGCCGCCGTTGTTGGGTGGGCCGCCCATCCAGGCCCATAGCCCGGTGGACGGATTGAACTCCCACAGGTCATTGAGGTCGCCGTTGTAGTTGTCAATGTCGATCCCATTGCCGCCAAACAGCCACAGGTTGCCGCTGCCATCGATCCACGTATTGGCGCCGTAGCGGCTTCCCGGCATGTTCCCGGGCGCAGGCGTTCCCAGCGCGCCGTAGATGCCGGGCTGTCCGCAAACGCCACAGAAAATAGTGCTGCTGCCGCTCATCCATGTCCATTGGCCGGTTCCCGGATTGAATTGCCAGAGATCGTTGAGGAATCCCATGGTGCCGGCGGAATCGTAGCCATAGCCGCCGAAGAGCCAGAAATTGCCATTGCCATCAATCCAGCCATTCGTGCCGTAACGGCCCCCCGGCATATTGCCGGTCGCGGCGGTTCCCAGGGTGCCGTACACTCCGGCGGAGCCGCCACTGCTATTCCCGTTGTCCGGGACCGTGCTGCTTCCGCTGATCCATATCCACTGGCCGGCGGATACATTGAATACCCAGAGATCGTTGAGGTAGCCCTCGGTTCCGGCGGAGTCCCAACCTTGTCCGCCGAAGAGCCACAGGTTGCCGCTCGCGTCATTCCAGGTAAGGGGCTGCCAGCGGCCTCCGGGATAATTGGCGGGATCAGGAACACCCTGCGCTCCGTAGCTTCCGGTGTCCCCGCAGCCGGTGCCGCAACTGAACGTGCTATCTCCGCTCATCCATGACCACTGCTGGGCGGAAGCGGAGAATTCCCACAGGTCATTCAGAAAGCCCGGGTTGCCTTGGGCGTCATAACCCTGTCCGCCGAAGAGCCAGAAATTGCCGTTGCTATCGGTGGAGAAGGCGGCCGAATAGCGGCTGCCGGGGATGTTTCCGCTGGCGGGCGTACCCAACGTGCCAGTAATGCCCGCCTGGAAGCCCGTGTTGCTGCCACCCATCCAAGTCCAGTTTCCCGGCGGGGGCAGGCCAATGGTATAGGGGGCGCTGCTGATCGTGCTGTTGAAGTATCCGGGTGCCACGGCAAACGCGGAGATCGTTTCCGTGGAATTTACCGCAATCGTCCCGCTATACACGGTGGATGATGTAGTCGGGGTGCTTCCGTCTGTCGTGTAGTAGACGGTCGCTCCGGGAGTAACGTCTGTGATCGTCACGCTTTGCGGGGAAAGGTAATTGCCCGGCGCAACCGAGAACGTGGGCGCGGCCGCCAGAGGCAGGATCGTGTAGGTCGCGATCGCAACTCCCTTGTTGAACTTGCCGCCCGCCTGCGCCATCGCCGAGATCGTAGTGTTGGCCGTGAGAATTATGGCGTTGCTATAGATGGGCGATGCCGCGGTGGGCGTGGTTCCATCCGTGGTGTAGAAGATGGTGGCCCCAGGAGTGACATCCGATAGCGTCACCGTTAGCTCCCCACCGTATATGCCCGGCGGCGCGCTGAAGGTCGGAGCGGCGGTCAAAGTGGTAGTGGAAAGCGGATACTCCCAAAGGTCGCTCAGATCGCCGAAATTGCCGGCGGCATCGTAGCCGCTGCCACTGAACAGCCACAAGTTGCCATTGAAATCGCTCCAACTGGTAGCCGCCCAGCGGCCCCCCGGGATGTTGCCGGCGGCCGGCGTCCCTTCGGTGCCGTAGACCCCGACCAAGTTCATCGAGTTTGCGGTGTTAACGCCCCCCATCCAGGCCCATTGCTGAGTAGCGGGATTGAACTGCCAGAGATCATTGAGTTCGTTAAAGGTCCCGCCGGAGTCATAGGCGGCTCCACCAAAGAGCCAGAGATTGCCGCTGCCATCGGTCCAGCTATTGGGAGTGTAGCGGCCTCCCGGCGTGTTTCCGGGGGCAAACGCACCCGCGGCGCCATGGACTCCGGGCTGTCCGCCATTGACGTTATGGACAACTATGTTCGGCACCGTGCTGTTGCCATTGATCCACGCCCATTGCTGGGTGGAAGGATTGAACTGCCACATGTCGTTGAGGTAGCCCAGAATGCGGTTTTGATCGAAGCCCAATCCGCCAAAGAGCCAGAGGTTGCCGTTGTCATCGGTCCACGTGACCGAGCCATACCGACCGCCTGGAATATTCGTGGCCGCCGCCGTACCCAAGGTTCCGTATGCTCCCTGGTGGCCGCAATTCGGGCAGAGCACCGAATTGCTACCGCCGATCCAAGTCCATTGCTGGGTGGAGGGATTGAACTCCCACAGGTCGTTGAGATAGCCCTCATAATCGCCGGTGGTATCGAAGCCCTGGCCGCCAAACAGCCAGAGATTACCGCTGCTATCGGTCCAACTGGACGGCCAAAACCGGCCGCCGGGAATGTTGGTCGCATCGGGAACGCCCGGGGTTCCATAGACTCCAGGTTGGCCGCCTTGGCCGCACTGCTGGGCGCAAAAGTCCGGCACCGTACTGCTGCCGCCCATCCAGGCCCATTCATTGGTGGAGGGAGTGTACTTCCACAGGTCGTTGAGATAGCCTTGCGTGCCCGCGGAGTCGTAGCCATAGCCGCCAAAGAGCCAGAGATTACCGCTGCTGTCGGTCCAATTGGCGGGGGCGGACCTGGCTCCGGGAACATTTCCGGCGGCCGCTACACCCAACGTGCCATATACGCCGGGCTGGCCTGCGGCGGTGCCGCCGCCCATCCATGCCCATTGCTGGGTCGAGGGATCGTATTCCCAGATATCGTTAAAGTAGCCGTAACTGATGCCCGGGAAGCCATGACCAATTCCCCCAAAAGACCAGAGGTTGCCGGTGCTGTCCGTCCAGCTGGCTGCGCCAAAACGGCCTCCCGGAGCGTTTCCGGGCGCGGGGATGCCCAGCGTGGCGGCGGTCGCGTCCTGGTTGAACATGTTGCTGCCGCCCATCCATACCCATTCCTTCGTCTGTGCATTCGCGTTCAAACACAGGAAGGTCAAAGTCAGTACGGCGAGGCACAGCGCGGTTAGAAATACACGCGCAACGGAACGTGGGGAAGCAGTTTGGCGGTTCATGGATTTATCCTCCGAAGCATCTGTTGAAGCGGGCGAGAAAATCTCGGCGGGGCCTTTTTCTGTTTTTGTAATCGGACGGCTTTTCTTCGCCTCTGACCTAGACAGCGGAAAGCAGAGCGGAAATGCCTCACGGGGCAGTTTCCAGTTTCGAGTTTCCAGTTTCGAGCCAGAAAGTTGCGACCCGGCAGTTTCAAGTTTCGAGTTTCTAGCCATGATGCGCGACCGGGTTACTCGAAACTCGAAACTCGAAACTCGAAACTGCCCCTGTCACTGGGGCATGGAACGCCACTCACCGGCAAACGTGATGGCCGTCACTGCGAGGCCTTTGGTCGTCCTGCGATCTTGTGGGTGTCAATAGGTCAGGTCATCAGACCAATTTGAGGACCACCTACCTTGGGCGCTGCAACCAAACCGGAATTCGCGGCGGTTCATCGCAACAAGCTCTACGAGCAGGTAGCCTACCGGCTCGAACGCTTGATTTTGGATGAACTCAAACCCGGCGACAAACTTCCTCCCGAGCGGCAATTGGCCGGGATGTTCAAGGTGGGCCGCAGTTCGATCCGCGATGCCATGCGGCGATTGGAATTGATGGGATTGGTCGAGCCCCGGCAGGGTGCCGGCACCGTGGTCCGCGATTCCTCGGCGGCTGCTTTGACGGATCCGCTGACTTCCGTCTTGCAAGCGAAACGGAAACATGTTGCCGAGCTGCTGGATGTGCGCCTGATGATCGAACCGCCCGTGGCCGCCCGTGCCGCCACCCATGCTACTCCGGTAGCGCTGGCCGGCATGGCGCGGATTCTGCATCAGCAAGAGGCCAAAGCGCGCCAGGGCGAAAGCGCCATCGAGGAGGATTTCGCCTTTCACTATGCCATCGCCCAGGCCGCCGACAACTCGGTCATCCTGAACGTCCTGGGCGTTCTGATGGATCTACTGCGGGCAACTCGGGAACGATCTTTGCAGGTGCGCGGACGGCTGGAAAAGTCGTTCACCGGTCACCAGCGCATTCTCGCCGCGCTGCGGCAGCGGGATGCCAGGGCGGCGGAGGCCGCCATGCGCCGCCACTTGCAGGAGGTGAAAAAACTCGTACTCCAACAACTCTAAATCCAGGAATGGAGGTCATCCCATGGGCCAGTTATTCGCGGTCGAAATCATCTACCGTGGAGTCTTTCAAAAGATCTTGGCCAAGAATATCTGCCGCGGGATTGTCCTGGCTGCTCACCATGAGGGCAAACCGGGACTCTCGTTTGGCCGTTATTCAGACTCCCCCGAACGCAACGGCATCCCCGCCAAGAGCTATGCCATTGTCGCTACCGACGAGCAGACGCTGGAAGCGGGAATGGCGCAATACAGTCCGAAACAAGTCGACATCACGGTGGTGCTCGACGATACCCTGTGCAAAGGTTTGGAATCGTGGGCGTGGATGGGGCTGCAAGCGGTCAACCGCTTTCTGAAGCCGAATGCCACGCTGGCGGTTATTTCCAACGAAAGTGTCCCCACTCTGTTGCAGTGGATTCACGTTAAGGACCAACCCTACCGGTTGGGCGCCTTGCCCGGTCTGGCCAGCTTCTCCGGCATGTGGAATTTCAAGGACGACCACACCGATGTGCGGGTGCTGGGCGTGATCGCCAAGGCGGTTCCGCAACTGTTCAGCTTCGCCTCGCTGGAAAAATACATTACTACGAAGGTCAAGGATGGCGCCGCGAAGCTGCCGTCCGCGCAGTTGGCCTACGAGCGTTTTCACCCTGTCGAAGTGCGAGTCGGGCTGGGGAATCCCGAACCGCTGCGGGAGTACACGCAGCCGAAGTGGGCGCAGATGCGCGAAGGCACCAGCATTCCCGGCATGGCTCAAGGTGGTCCGATCATCGATCCGGTAACAGGCGTCGAGGGCGGCCACCGTCCGCTGCGTAGCGAGAAGTTTCTGAAGTTTGCCACCCGGACCCTGCGTCCGGTCACCAACTTCGACACGTGCACGAAGTGCACGCTGTGCTGGCTCAATTGTCCGGATGCCTCCTTCGACGTGACTCCCGACGGTCTGTATGACACGAATCTGGAAGCGTGCTCCGGTTGCGGCATCTGCGAAGAAATTTGCCCGGCGCCGAACTGCATCACCATGGTGAGCGAGCACCAGTTCAGTGATAACGCCAGTCAGTGGGCCGCTTTCAAGCAAGACCCGAACGCTTACCAGGCGTGGGTAGCGGCGAAATCGGCCGCCGCCGTGCCCTTGGGTGAGCGCTCTCACGGGTATCGCTACAAGGGCCAGTATCAAGAACAAATCCCGGCAGCGCTGGCCGTCGCCAACAAAGGCTGAAGCCTTCGGAGAAGGAGATTGGTATGGGAACAGTGGCAGTGCAAGAGCTCAAGCAAAAGCAGGCCGAGCAGGAAGCCCTGATCACCGGCGCCGAAGCCATTGCGGTAGCCTGCAAGTTGGCCGACGTCGATGTGGTTACGGCCTACCCGATTCGTCCTTACGATACCGTTGTGCAGTACATTTCCCAACTGGTGGCGGATGGCGAGATGGACTGCGAATACATCGCCGCCGAAGGCGAACACTCGCAATTCGAAATCGTCAAGCATGCCTCCATGTGCGGCGCCCGCGTCTTCTGCGGCAGCAGCGGCGTGGGTTGGATGTATGCCATGGAATGTCTGACGGTGACTCCCGCCTTGCGGGTGCCCATGGTGGCCATGGTGGGCAACCGCGCGCTGGATGATCCCGGCGCCTTCGGCGTGGAACATAACGACGCCCTGTCGGTACGCGACCTGGGGTGGAACCTGATTTGGGTCGATTCCGCCCAGGAATGCCTGGACACGGCGTTGCTGGCCTATCGCATCGCGGAAGACCGCCGCATGATGGTACCCGTGGCCATCAGTTGCGACGGCTCCTTCCTGACGCACTCGCAAGCGCTGGTCAAGATTCCCACAGCGGAGCAGGTAAAGCGCTTCCTGCCCAGATATGACCGGGGCGAGTTGCTGCTCCATCCGGACAACGTGATTTCCATCGCTCCCCAGTGCAACGAGGATTGGGTGATGGAAATCCGCCGCTCGAATTATGCCGTGACGGAACGCGCTCTGGACGTTATCGGCGAATGCTACGCCGACTTCGAGCAAGTCTTTGGCCGCAAGATCGGCAATCCCTTCTTCGAGGAGTACATGACCGAAGACGCGGAGGTCGTTCTGGTGGGCATGGGCACGCTCTCGACGCCCGCGCGTGTGGCGATTCGCAAGATGCGGGAGGAAGGGCGGAAGGTGGGTTTTGTCCGGCTGCGTTGGTTCCGTCCGTTCCCGGCCGAGGCGCTGGCAAAATGTCTGCGCCGATTCAAGGCCATTGGCGTGGTGGACCGCGACTACTCGCTGGGCTCGCCGTACTTGAGCGGCGTGCTGGCCACCGAAATCCGTACCGCGCTGTATCCGGGCTCCGGCCCGAAGCCGCCGGTATTGGGCTTTATTTGCGGTCTGGGTGGCCGGGAAGTATTGGTCCCCGACATTGAGAAAATGACCGGCTTCGTCTCCCAGGCGGCGGCGGGAGAATCCGTGCCCCTGACGCAATGGATCGGGCTGCGGGAGTAACGCGGAAAGGATGAGCGACATCATGAATATCTCTAGCGAAGCAAGACCCGCACAGAAGTTGGAGCCTTTCAAGGGCGTCAAAAAGGTCGCGCTTGAGGAATACTTCACTTCTGGTCATCGTACGTGCCAGGGCTGTTTTTCCGCACAGACCATGCGACTGCTGGCGAAAGCCGCCGGTCCCCGCACGGTAGTGCTGGGCAGCACGGGTTGCATGTATGTAGCGAACACCTCGTATTACACCACTCCCTGGGGCGTGCCCTGGACGCATACGCAATTGGGTTCCAGCGGTTCGGCCGCTCTGGGCGCGGCTGCGGCCTTCAAGGCGCAAATGCGCAAAGGAAAAATCGCGGACGAACCCATCAATGTGATCGCCGTTTGCGGCGACGGTGGCGGCGCCGATATGGGGTTGGGCGCCATCTCGGCCACCATGCTGCATCCCGCTTATAACCTGCTGATCCTCATGTACGACAACGAGTCGTATGCCAATACGGATATTCAGATCTCGGGAACATCGCCGTATGGCGCCAATACCTCGTTCAGTACGCCGGGAAAAGTAAAGCGCATCATGAACCAGCGGTGGAAGAAGAACATGGCGGGCCTGATCGCCGCCGGTCATCCCACCGCTAAGTACGTGGGTACGGCGGTTTCGTCGCAACCCATGCCGGTGATGAACCAGGTGCGCAAAGCGCTCTCCGCCGGAGGCCCCACTTTCCTTCATGTCCTGGCGCCGTGTCCGAAGGGTTGGGACTATGACCCGATTCTTTCCCGGGAATTGGGCGAACTGGCGGTGACGACCGGGATTTTTCCCTTGTACGAGGTGGTCGAGGGCAAGCTCGAATATCTCGGCAAAACCAAGCAGATTGTGGAAGGTCGATACACGCGTAAACCGGTACGGGAGTATCTGCTGAAGCAGGGCCGATTCTCCCACTTTATTGACGACGATATCGAATTCTTCCAGAGCAAGATCGATGAGATGTGGAACCGGTGGTTGATTCCGGGAGTGATGCCGGTTCTGAAGGACTTGGCATAACAAGCAATAAGCAATAAGCAATAAGCAATAAGCCAGACGGCGGGTTTACGATTCGAGCTGATATTTTGCGCCGATCCCCAGCATTGGTGGGTTGGCTTGTTACTTGTTGCTTATGGTCGTCCGCGCCGGTGGAAGCACCGGGCTTCAGCCCGGTGAATTGGGGCGGACGAGGTAGGCGGCTTTAGCCGCGGGCCGGGGCTAAAGCCCAGTCGTGTGTGGCTTGCAATTCGCCGGTCCCGCTTAGCGGGACCGGCGCTTCCACCCACGCGCGGACATTAGCCATGCAGTGCTCACGGGGCACGGCTTCAGGAGTGCCCTTCCACCGCGGAATTCGGGCCGCAGCCAATTAGGTTCTTTGCCCGGTATATTGCTACCGGTTTGCAGTCAGGGATCTGGGACGAAGCCTACCAGCGTAGGAGGTAGGCACATGGCACTCAGTACGGTCCCGAGATCGGAATTGCGGCCAACGGTCCTTCACCGCTGGTTGAAAACGAATGCCCGCGCTTTGACGGGCCTCCCAAACGCATCTCTTCATAACTTTCAACATGGTCGCCTCACCAGGTTTGTCGCGAGAACTCCACAGTCGATTTGGACGAAACCGGTTCCGAATTGTTTATCAGGAGGGAAGGGGCATGACTATCGAATCTATAGCCACGAAACAGCGGCCCAGCGCCAGCGAAGCCTCCGGCAGCGTTGCTGCGAACCGGTGGATTCAACTGGTGTGCGGGGTCATTGCGATGATCGTTATCTCCAACTATCAATATGCCTTCACACTCTTCACCCCGGGCATGAGACTGACGTTTACCGGTGTGCCCTACGCGAAAATAGCCGCCATTTTTTCGGCCTTTATTTTGTTTGAGACTTGGCCGATGCCCGTGGCCGGCTACTTTGTCGATAAGCTTGGCATCCGCAAGTTGATGATGGTCGGTGCCATCTGCATCATGCTGGGATGGGTGCTCGGAGGGACCATCGCCAAGACCGTCGTGGATTTGTATTTCTATTACGGCGTGATTGCTGGAACGGGGGCGGGGATCATTTATATCTCCTGTGTCGCCAATGCCGTGAAATGGTTCCCGGATAGGCGAGGCTTGGCCGTAGGATTGACGGCCGCTGGCTTCGGTGGCGGAGCCGCTCTCACCATCATTCCCATCGCCGGTACCATCCATAACCTGGGTTGGGCGCGGGCCATGGCGGTCTGGGGAATCGCCCAGGGCATGGTGGCCTTCCTTACGGCCTTGATTCTTCGCCATCCCCCTGCCGGCTGGATTCCTGCTGGATGGGAGCAACGCGCAAAGCACATACACAAGGCCGTCGTGCAATCGGAGGTGAACTATAGCTGGATGCAGACCCTGCGCCGCCCGGAGTTCTACTTGCTCTATGCGATGTTTTTCTTTGCCTGTAGTGGGGGATTGATCGCTACTGGCAATCTTTCCCAGATTGCCAAGTCGCTCCATGTGAGCGATGCCAAGGTCTGGGGCTTGGCGATTGTGCCGCTGACCGCCACCCTGGCCTCACTGTTCAACGCGATGTCCCGAATTGTCTGGGGCGCCATCTCGGATTGGTTGGGGCGGGAACATACGATGTTTCTGGCCTTTGGCGTGGAGGCGATCCTGGTGTTTCTGGTGACGAGAGTGGCGGGAAGTCCGATCGCGTTTGTGTTGCTGTTCTCGTTTGTCTTTCTCTTCTGGGGCGAGATCTATTCGTTGTTTTCTGCGACCACCGGAGACGTCTTCGGCGCGAAAAACGCTTCGGCCGACTATGGCATGTTATATACGGCCAAAGGCTTGGCTTCGGTATTCGCCGGAGTGGGAGCGGCGGCGCTGGCTGCTTACTTAGGCGGTTCTTTTGCCGTGGCTTTCTATATTGCTGCGGCATTGTGCGCGATCGCCTCGCTCCTCTCCCTGTTCATTCTGAAACCGCTGGTTAGGCGGAGGATTGCGAAGGAAGCTGTCGTGGTGCAGGAAACCCCGATGGCCAAAGCAGCCAGCGGAGCGGCGTGAGGAAGGTTTCAAAGTTTCAAGGTTGCAAGGTTTCAAGGTTGGGGACGGGACTGCACAAGATTTTATGGAAACTTGGATTTGCGCAAGGCTCAGCCTCAGACCGACGAGGATGTAGCGCCGCCGTCTCGGCGGCTGTCCTGTGGGCGTCTCGCCCACAGCGGTTTTCGATGGCGCAGCCGGACGGCTGCACCGACAGCCGGCGAGACGCCGGCGCTACAAGCTTCAGATGGATCGGCCCGTTTTATAACCCCTTCTTCCGCAAAAACTCCGCCACCACCTCTTGGGGATCGCGGTGTTGCGAGTCTACGGCATAGTTCATCGCTTGCATCTCGCGCTGTGTGATTTTTCCGGCCAGTTCGGAGAGCGCTTTCCGCAATTCGGGGTGGCGTTGCAGCGATGCCTCGCGCACCACCGGGACCGCGTCGTAGGGAGGGAAGTAGTGCTTGTCGTCTTCCAGTACCCTGAGGTCGAGAGCGGGAATCAGTCCGTCGGTAGCCGAGCCGGCGATCAGATCGACCTGCTTGCTTTCCAGGGCGCGATAGAGCAGACCCAGATCCATGATGCGCGGAGGCGCGGCGAAGTGCAGGCCGTAGGTGGCCGCCAGACCGGGATAGCCGTCCTGCCGTTCCATGAATTCGTAACCGAAACCGGCGCGCCAGTGCGGGGCGTAAGGCGCCGCGTCCGAAATCGTTCGCAGGTGGAAACGGCGGGCATCTTCGCCGCGAACGATCATGGCAAAGCTATTGTTAAAGCCCAGCGGCGGTATGACCTCCAATTGAAAGCGGCGGGCGTAAGCCTGCTTCACTTGTTGATAGACTTCGCCCGGGTCCGAGCGCGGCGGATCCTTAAGAATTGCCGTCAACGCGGTTCCGGTATATTCCGCGTAAAGATCGATGCGTCCCGCCAGCAGGGCTTGTTGACAGACATAGCTGCCGGCCAGATAGAAGCGGCGCTCGACGGCCAATCCGCGGTGCTGCAGGTGTTGTGCCAGCACTTCGCCTAGCAGCGCCTGTTCGGTGAAGTTCTTGCTGCCAATCACGATGCGCTGGTGACGTGGGCCACAAGCAAGAAGCAATAAGCAAGCAACCAGCAACAAGCAATAAGCAATAAGCGATAAGCCAAACCTGCGCCCGCCTTTGGCGTGGCGGTTGAGAAGCCGCAAGCAACCAGCAATCAGCAACAAGCCGGAATACCAACGCCCGCTGGTTGCATGGTGTGTCCGGCCAAATGAGCAAACGGAATGCCGACGCTGGCTTATTGCCTGTTGCTTGCCGCTTGTTGCTTTCCTAAGCGAGCAAACGGAAAGCCAACGCTGGCTTATTGCTTGTCGCTTGTTGCTTGTTGCGTTTTTCATCGCGGCACGCGCAGGCGCTTTTCGATGGCGCCCAAGCCGAGGTCCGCGAGCAGGGCCAGCAGCGCGGCGGGAATGGCTCCTGCCAGAATGACGCGATTATCCACCATGGCCAGGCCGCGAAAGATGAATTCGCCCAGGCCGCCCGCGCCGATGGCCGCCGCAATGGTGGCTACGCCAATAGAGATCACTGTGGCTACCCGTATGCCGGCCAGGATCAAATCGGAAGCCAGCGGCAGTTCGACGATCCGAAGCATTTGGGAGCTGCTCATCCCGATTCCCCGAGCGGCTTCGCGCACCGCCGGGTCGACGGAAACGATTCCCGTATAGGTGTTGCGAATAATGGGGAGCAGCGCGTACAGGGTAAGGGCGACAATGGCCAGGCGGCCGGCGCGATCGCCCAACCAAGGCACCGGCAACAGAAATCCGAAGAGTGCCAGGCTAGGAATGATTTGAATTACATTGGCCACACCGAGGAGCGATCCTTTATATCCAGGCTTGTGGGCGATTAGGATTCCCAGCGGTACGGCGATCAGCACCGCCAATATCATCGAGACTCCCACCAGCCAGATATGCTCCAGCGTGAGGCTGAGTATTTCGGAACTATGGTCGAGAAAATAGCGCACTAAGTCCATTTTTGTCTTTCCGGCGCTAAAGCGGCACATCGCTGGCGCGCAACACGTTCACGTAGGCTGTCGCCTCGGCCTCATCCGAATGCAAGAATTCCTCCGGCGAATAGGCGCCGGCCAGCCGGCCGGATTCCAGAAGCGCGATGCGCGTGCCGAGCAGCAAAGCCTCTCTTACATCATGAGTAACGAACACGACGGTTTTTTGCAGATGTTGCCGCAAGGCTTTGAATTCCCGCTGGATTTCCGTGCGCGTCAACGGATCGAGCGCGCCGAAGGGTTCGTCCATCAGCAGAATGGCGGGATCGGCCGCTAACGCGCGTGCCAATCCGACGCGCTGGCGCTGTCCTCCGGAAAGTTCACGGGGATGGCGGCGACGGAAATCTTCACCCGGCAGCCCCACCAATGTCATTAGTTCTTCGACGCGTGCCCTGATTCGTTCCGTCGGCCAACCTTCCAATCTTGGTGCCAAAGCAATATTTCGCTCGACCGTGAGGTGTGGTAATAACCCCACTTCCTGAATGGCGTAACCGATGCGACGGCGTAGATGAATAAGGTTCCAGTCGGAAATCGCGCGCCCCTCGACGGAAACTTGTCCTTGGCTGGCCAGCAACAGTCCGTTGATGAGCTTCAAGGCGGTGGTTTTGCCCGAGCCGCTGCGGCCTAAAAGTATAAGAACTTCTCCGCGACGAACCCGCAGGTTCAGGTCGCTCAGGATGGGATGACCATTGGGCGTGCGGTAATGTACATGATCGAATTCAATAACCGTGTCGGCGGTGGAATAGCTCATGCGGGCTTGGCTGCAAACGGCAAACTGTAAATCCGTCAATTAGGGCCTTTAAAAGCTCCCTCTAAGGTGGATGCATTAATGCGATAGAAGCAAGTTATGCCTGGCATAAAAAATTTTGATTTCCATTAGCTTGGCAATTCGAGTTAGAAGTAGTTGGTCTCAATTAAGTTTCGTAACGGAGCTTGGGGGGCGAGTGGTACCCAGCGGAGGTTGGCGATGAGGGTCGCCGATGCCGCCTATGCCTCTGCGCGCGTCAGGCTAAGTTGAGATATCGTAAGTTCCTCCAGATTGACACAACACCTTGGCTAGTGGTGGAGAAGATTCCTATGCAACGTATGATTTTGAAAATAATGGTCGTGCTGTTCCTGTTTACCAGCGCTGCGAGTTTTGCCGCGGCGCTGGTGGCACCCCCGGTGACTGGTGCACCGGAGGCGCAGGCAGAGCGCATGGCGAAGTTGGAACAACAAGTGGCGGACGCGAAAACCCAAGCGGTGGACGCAAAGAGCCAAGCGGCGGATGCCCACAGCGCCGGCGACAATTGCTGGATGCTGGTGAGCGCCGCGTTGGTGTTGCTGATGACCGGCCCCGGTTTGGCTTTGTTTTACGGCGGATTGGTGCGCAAGAAGAATGTACTGGGCACCATGATGCAGAGTTTCGCCATGATGGCCATTGTGACGGTGTTATGGGCTGTCGTGGGATATAGCCTGTGCTTCGGCGCGGGCAACGGATTTATTGGTGGATTGGAGCATGCGTTTATGCACGGCGTGGGCGCCGCTCCCGATGCCGACTATGCTCCCACAATTCCGCAGCAGACTTTCATGATTTACCAGCTCATGTTCGCCATCATCACGCCGGCGCTGATCACCGGCGCTTTTGCTGAGCGCATGAAGTTCAGCGCTATGGCGGCGTTCATGGTGCTGTGGACCTTCCTGGTCTATAACCCCATGGCGCATATGGTCTGGGGCAAGGGAGGCTTTTTGAATGCCGCCTTGGGCGGAAGGTTGCCGTGTTTGGATTTCGCCGGGGGAACTGTGGTGCACATCACCTCGGGCGTCTCGGCGCTCGTTTGTGCGCTCTATCTGGGCAAACGTTTGGGATATCCGAAGGAGCCCATGCCGCCGCATAGTGTGGTGCTGAGCTTTATCGGAGCTTGCTTGTTATGGGTGGGTTGGTTCGGCTTCAATGCCGGCAGCGCTTTGGCGGCCAACAGTCTGGCCACCAGCGCGTTTGTGGCGACCCACTTTGCTACTGCCGCCGGCATCATTGGCTGGAGCGTGGCGGAATGGATTCGTAACGGCAAGCCCAGTGCTCTGGGTGCGATTTCCGGCGCGGTCGCCGGCTTAGTGGCCATCACGCCGGCTTCCGGCTTTGTCGGACCGATGCCAGCCCTGGCGATTGGTGCGATTGCGGGCGTGTTCTGTTACTTCATGGTGACCAAGGTGAAGGCGGTATTTGGCTATGACGATTCGCTGGATGCCTTCGGTGTGCATGGCATGGGCGGTACCATCGGGGCGTTGTTGACCGGTGTTTTTGCTACGCGTGCCATTAACCCCATCTTCAAAGATGCGCAGGGAAATAGCCTGGCCGTCGGTTTTCTCGAGGGCAACCGGCACCAACTGTTGAATCAGTTGGGCGGGGTGGCAATCGCGTGGTGTATCGCGATTGCCGGAACCTTGATCATCTTGAAGGTGGTGGATGTAGTAATTGGGCTGCGGGTTTCGCCGGAGCATGAGGTGGAAGGTCTGGATATCACCCAGCACGGCGAGGAAGGTTATTATTGGGAAGTTTCGGCTTCCTGACTTGAACGATGCAGGGAGTGCGAGGTTCTTTCTCGCACTCCTGGCGGTTCCTTGCTGATTTTTAATTCTTGCGAGACGCGGAGCTATGACAAAAATTGAAACTGTGATTCAGCCCTCCAAGTTAGATGCCGTGAAAGAAGCCCTGATGGAAGCGGGCGTGGACGGCATGACAATCCTCGACGTGCGCGGCCACGGACGGCAAAAAGGCCACACCGAAACCTATCGCGGCCGGGAGTATACGGTCGATCTCCTGCCCAAAATGAAGATCGAAATGATCGTGGCCGACGACATCGTGGAGAAGGTGGTGCAAGCCATCGTCACCTCGGCGCGTACCGGCAAGATTGGCGATGGGAAGGTCTTTATTTCCAAAATTGATGATGCTATCCGCATTCGGAATGACGAGCGCGGAGTGGCTGCCCTCTAAGTCGGAAACGCCGGAGATTGCGTATCCGACGGCAGGGCATGCCGTCTTTGCCTCGTGCCAGCATCCAGGTACGAGGCAAGGACGGACCGCTCTGAGGCCAAATTTCGGAGGTTGAAAGACAAGGTTTCGAAGGTTGTTTTCGGAACATCCGAAACTTCCGAAACCTCCGAAACCTAGCCATTATAGAAAAATCTTATCGTAGCTATAGAAAATTTCTATTTCTCCCCGGCCCTCAGCACAAGGTAAGAAGGAGACAGTCTCGATTGGTCTCAAGACTGGGTGTTTCCAAGGGGTAGTTGGGTTCGAGTAGGGCGGACTCGCATGCCGAAGGTCCGTCTTTTTTCCCTTTGAAGCTCCCATTCCATTCGGGCTGGTAATAGCGCTCCGCCGTTTAAAAAATCTCCCGGCTGGAACGCGAGGGGGCTTTATGCAACGTGTTCTCCTGAAATACGCGGCAGTACTGTTGCTTCTCATTTGTATGGTGGGTTCCAGCATGGCGCTGGTAGCTCCGGGCCTTACGAATAAACCTGCGAACCTTGAGGCTATGCAAGCCCAGCGGATCGCGAAACTGGAAAGCCAAGTGGCGGAGGCCAAGGGTTCGGGCGATAACGCCTGGGTGCTGATGAGTTCCGCCCTGGTGCTGTTGATGACGGGGCCTGGGTTGGCCCTCTTCTATGGCGGGCTGGTGCGGAAGAAGAATGTGTTGGGCACCATGATGCAGAGTTTTGCCATGATGGCCATTATTACGGTTTTGTGGGCGGTAGTTGGCTATAGCTTATGTTTTGGCGCCGGCAATGGAATCATCGGCGGATTTGAACACGCCTTTCTTCATGGTGTCGGAGGGACCCCGGACGCGGATTATGCGCCCACCATTCCGCAGTCGACGTTCATGATTTATCAGCTGATGTTTGCCATCATCACGCCGGCGCTGATCAGCGGCGCCTTTGCGGAGCGGATGAAGTTCAGCGCCATGGCGGTGTTTCTGGTGTTGTGGTCCTTTCTGGTGTACTGCCCCATGGCCCATATGGTGTGGGGAAAGGGCGGAATCCTCAATGCCAGTTTGGGCGGTCGCATCCCGGTATTGGATTTTGCCGGAGGCACGGTGGTGCACGTGACTTCGGGTGTTTCCGCGCTGGTCTGTGCGTGGTACCTGGGGAAGCGTATGGGATATCCCAACGAAACGATGCCGCCGCACAGTGTGGTGCTGACCTTTGTGGGCGCGTGTCTGCTGTGGGTGGGATGGTTCGGTTTCAATGCCGGCAGCGCATTATCGGCCGGGACGCTGGCCAGCAGCGCCTTCGTGGCCACGCAACTGGCCGCGGCCAGTGCCGCCATAACTTGGAGCGCGGTGGAATGGGTTCGCAACGGGAAGCCGAGCGCCTTGGGCGCGGTCTCCGGAGCGGTGGCCGGGTTGGCTACCATTACCCAGGCTTCGGGATTTGTCGGGCCGATGCCGGCCTTGGCTATTGGCGCCATCGCGGGTGTGGTTTGCTTTTACATGGTGGCCAAAATCAAAATCATTCTTGGCTATGACGACTCGCTGGATGCTTTTGGCGTGCATGGCGTGGGCGGAACGATGGGCGCGTTGCTGACCGGTGTTTTTGCCAGCTACGCTATCAACCCCATTTTCAAGGATGCCGCCGGAAATAGCCTGCCGGTAGGGCTGATTGACGGCAATTGGCGTCAACCCTTGCACCAGCTTACTGGAGTGGGTATCGGTTGGGTGTTGGGCGGGGTCGGCACGCTGCTGATTCTGAAGGTAGTGGATATAACCATCGGTTTGCGGGTTACTCCGGAAGAGGAAGCCGAGGGACTGGACACCTCGCAGCATGGCGAGGAAGGCTACTATTGGGAGGTATCTCCCTCGTAGGTTTACTGGTTACCTTCTTCCTCGCAGTTTTAGGGCGGGACATTGAGGCCTATGGGATAGAATCTCGGGTGGCCATATGCGCGGGCGGTCGGGGATCGACCGCCGGTTCTTGTGGCCAATCCTGGTGAGAAGCGAAACTATGATTAAAATCGAAGCGATCATTCAACCGGCGAAATTTGAGGCGGTAAAAGACGCGCTATTGGAAGTGGGCGTGGACGGTATGACGATTTTTGACGTCCGCGGTCACGGGCGCCAGAAGGGTCATACCGAGGTATATCGTGGGCGGGAATACACCGTGGACCTTTTGCCCAAGGTGAAAATTGAAATTGTGTTGGCGGATGAACTTGTGGAAAAGGCCGTGAACGCGATTTTGACCAATGCGCGCACGGGCAAGATCGGCGATGGAAAAGTATTTCTATCGCGCATCGACGAGGCCATTCGTATCCGCAACGAGGAACGGGGCGTAGCCGCGCTGTAACTCGGTGGCGTAACCTCGCTCGAATCGAAATGAAGTCTGGGTTGGCGGGCCGTTCGTCAAGAGTGGCTCGCCCATCTCTTTTGGTGAGGGTGAAGAAATGGAACGCCAAGGACGCAAGGGACGCATTGAATTTTCAAAGGGTCAGCGAGCCTTTGCGTGTATGTCCCGCAGCGTCCCTGGCGTCCTCGGCGTTCGAAGTTTTCGAGAGAGGCTGGTTTTGTGAAGACGGACGCTTTGTCCAATGCGCTGCGGCAATTGTGTGACCGGGAGAACGATTCCATCCGCCGGGATTTCGAGGCCTATCAGGATGGCCGAGCCGCGGTGCGCGCGCGCTCGGCTTTGGTCGACTCGCTGGCCGTTCAGCTATGGAATAGCCTGATTGCCGATGACCCGGGGGGAACTCCGGCGTTCTGTCTGGCGGCTCTGGGCGGATATGGCCGGGGCACTTTATTCCCCGGCTCCGACGTGGATTTGCTCTTCCTGTTTGCCGACCCGGACACGGAACGCAACAGCCGGGACAAGATCCGCTCGCTCTGCCAGGAACTTTGGGACTTGCGGCAGCGGGTGAGTCATACGACACGCAATCTGCAGGAGTGCGGCCGGCTGGATTACGAAAATATCGAGTTTACGATCTCCTTGCTGGATTGCCGTTACCTGGCCGGGGATACCAAGTTGTTTGCCCAATTGCACCAGGAAGTACTGCCACAGTTGGTGGTTCGCGAACGGCAACCCCTGGTTCAGGAATTGGTGGAGCTGGCGCGCGAGCGGCATGCCAAGTTTGGCGAAACGATTTTTCATCTCGAACCGAATTTGAAGGATGGCCTGGGCGGCCTGCGCGATTACAACGTGGCCTCCTGGCTGGCGATGATTGCCCACTTCGAGAAGCATCTGACCTCCCCGCCGGAAGCCTTGTTTCCGTCGCCGCTGCGCGACGAAGCCACCCGGGCGCTGGACTTCATGTTCGCCGCTCGCTGCTTCCTGCATAATCGGGCGGGCCGGGACGACAATCAGCTCTCCTGGGAGGCTCAGGACGAAGCTGCGGCGCTGGGAATGGGCATTTCTCCCGGCCGTCCCATGGGAACCAGCGCGTGGATGCGCGCCTACTACCGTCACGCCCGGGCCATCAGCCGTCTGAGCATGCATATGCTGGAAGACATCCCCCCGGCCAAGTCCAATCTCTATCAGTCCTATCAGCAGTGGCGTTCGCGGGTCTCCAACGCCGATTTTTCGGTGACCCACGGCCGCATCTATCTGCAACAACCTTCGGCCGCCGGCGACTCCCGGTTGGTCTTACGGTTGTTCGAGTTCATGGCCCGCCACGGTTTCAAGCTCAGCCCGGACACGGAATTGCGCATTGCCCGCGTTTTGCCTTCCATTGCCGCGGAACCGCTTCCCGGGAACGAATTGTGGGCTTCCTTGCGCCAAATTCTCAGCCTGCCCTTTGCGGCGCAAGCCCTGCGAACCATGCATGGCTTGGGATTGCTTACGCTGCTGCTGCCGGAGTGGCAGTTGATCGACACCCTGGTGATCCGCGACTTCTATCATCGCTACACGGTGGACGAGCATTCCATCCGTACCATTGAAAACCTGCACGCGCTGCGGCAGCCGCAGGCCACCGAACTGGATGGGAAATATGCGGCGCTGCTCAAGGAGATCGAACGTCCCGAGCTGCTGTTTTTTGCCCTGCTGCTGCATGACGTGGGCAAGGGGCAGCCTACCGGCGGGCATATCGAAGCCGGCATGCCGCTGGTGGAAACGGCCATGGAGCGCCTGCAATTGGGCAGTGATGAGCGGGAAGTGGTGCGCTTCCTGATTGAGCAACACCTGCAAATCTCCATGGCGATGATGCGCCGCGACATTTTTGATCCCGAAACCATTCACGCATTGGCGGCGCGCATGGGCACCACGGAACGGCTGAAGATGCTGTGCTTGCTCACTTACGCCGACATCAAGGCCGTGAATCCGGAGGCCCTCACCCCATGGAAGGCGGAGGATATATGGCATGTCTATGTCCAGACCTCCACTTTTCTGGATCGCACCCTGGATGACCAGAGGGTGCAGTCGGAGCGTGAGGATAATGAGGTCATCGAGCATCTCCGCGATCTGCCGGAAAATACGCGCGCCGAGGTTACGGCGTTTACCGAAGGGTTGCCCCGCCGGTATCTGCTGACGCACTCTCCGGACAAAATCATTGCTCATGCGCAAATGGCCGCCCAGTTGAAAAAGGGCGCCGTGCAGCTGGCGCTCACCGTCAACCCCGATCTCAACCGCCTTACCGTCATCATGCGCGACCGTCCCGGATTGTTTGCCGATGTTTCCGGGGTATTGACCGCCTGGGGCATGGACATTGTTAAGACGGACGCCTTCAGCAACTCGGCGGGAGTGATTCTGGATGTATTTGCTTTCCTCGATCCCTTCCGGACTTTGGAACTGAATCCTCCCGAGCGGGAACGCTTCAAACGGAGCGTCGCGGATGTGCTCTATGGCGAGGTCCCGGTGGAACGCTTGTTAGAGTCGCGGCGCCGCACCATGAAGCCGGGGCCCAACGTTCAGCAGCCTCCTAAAATCAGTCTGGACAACGAAACCTCCTCGCATAGCACGATCCTCGAGGTGGTGGCGCGCGACCGCATCGGCTTGCTGTATTCGATTGCCTCCATCTTGAACGAAACCAGTTGCAATATTGATGTGGCGCTGATCGATACCCACGGTCATATCGCGATCGACGTGTTCTACATCAGTTGCGACGGCAAGAAACTGGATTCCGACAAGCAACAACAGTTGCGGGAAGCGTTGCTGGAAGAATTAACGGTGGAAGAGTAGGGGCGCGAAAAGCAGAATACAGAATTTAGGAGTTAGGAGTTAGAAGTCTGGGTCCAAATTCTAACTCCTAACTCCTGAATTCTGTGTTCTGAATCGGTATTCAACTCTGTTCGATTGAGGGGAAAGGGATTCTCCTGAATGCGACTGATCTGGAAGAAGTACGATTCCGCGTTTGATCCCGTCGTGGCGCTAGTGGGATTGGGGTATTTCGTCGGGGGTGCTTATGTTCTCATAGTTATGCGGCACGCCCTGGGGCGCTGGCTCCCGTGGCTGCTGGCGCCGATCCCTGCCGCGTTTATGATGATGGGGATCGTGGTCATCGTCCGCGAGTGGCAGCTTTGGTCGAAAATGCGGCGCGATCCTCCCCTAAGCACGCCCGCCGACGTCGCCAGGGTTTCCGCAAAGCAGGACGCGAATCGAATGAACTGGCTAATGCTGGTGTATGGCGCAGCGGGCACCTTTGTAGTTTCTGCTCCGATGCTCGCGTACTGGTCAGGCATCGGGTGGTATCTCTTTACCCTGGTTTCCACTCCGGTTATCAGTCTGGTTTTGCTTCTGGTGGTTACGTTTTGCAAGACGCCGCGACGGCGTCAATCCACCGCTCTGCTGCTGCTCGGCTACGTGGCGGTCACAGCCGCTTTATGGAAAAATTATGACGAGCTTCGGCCCCAACTTAGGTGGTTGCTGTGGTCGCACCGCTTCAAGGCAGAGCTTGCCGCCGCGCCGAATCCGGCCAAGGGCGACCTGAAGCATATTGAATGGGACGGTTTTGGAGGGGCTGGAAGCGATACCACAGCTTATCTGGTCCTTGACCCGACTGACTCGCTTTCCACCGCAGCCAAGCGTCACGAGCCCGGCAAGTTCCCAGGCATTCCGTGCGAAGTCCCTGTCGTGCGTCGCCTGGAGCGTCAGTGGTATTCCGTTGTGTATTACACGAACGCCGATTGGGAACATTGCCCGTAAGGGACATGGATACTCACGGGGGCGGCCCCCGAACGGCCTGAGAAGTGTGCTGCCGATCGTGGGTACCATCTTACGCCCCCGTTGGGGGCTTTTTCTTTATCGTGGCTCTTTCCCACGGCTCACGCCGTGGGCTACCCTTTTCCGCCCGCTTCGCGGGCTGGCTCGGGTGCCTTTGGGGCCTTGGGAGCGCGGTTACGCAATTCCTCGGCATCGCCCAGGTCCTTCGCGCGGCCGGTACATTCCTTATTCCGGAGTAATGCTTCCCGGCCAATAAACTGGGTGCTAATACCTTCCAGTTGTCCTTCTCGACGAGTTGCCCAGGCGTCCGCAAAGCTGACGCCGGAAATGGCAGTAAGCAAGTCAATCCGGTTTGGAATCACTCCTAACTGGATGACCTTGCCGGGCGCTTGGAGATCGTCGGCTCGAATATCGAGGCTGCCAAACCCAAATTGCGAGAGTGTGCTCAATACTCGATTGGCGTTGTCCTGGGTGGGATTCAGCAAGATATCAAGGTCGGCGGTATACCTGGGATAACCGTGGAAAGCCACCGCGAATGCGCCAACCACCAGGTATTCAACTCTGTTCGAGTTTAATAATTCGAGAAACTCGCGCAAATCCTTGTTCAGCGGCATCGGGATGGCGAAGGTCGCGGAGGTCGATCACGATTTTCAGCCGCTCGTCAGGGGTCATCTCAGCGTCGCGACGGGCGTCAGCTTCGCCGGCTTCCTTAAAGTTGGCGAATATTCGTAGCCGTTTCTCCACTTGCGCATTATATCCGAAAAGCGGTCGTTGGCCTTTGGTCGTTGGTCCTTGGCCAGCACCCCGCAACTGTCGGAGTTTGACTGTTGCGAGAGTGCCGCTGGCGAGACCTTGGCTGCGCTGGAATGCGGGCAAGATGCCTAATATTTTAGTTTATGCAAGAGACAGGAGTGTCAGGGCACGACTTTAGTCGTGCCGTTCGATGGAAGGGAATTGCCGGCTTTAGCCGCTGGTTGGGGCACACGCGAAGAATTTGCCGAGCCGCAGCGGCTAAAGCCGCCTTCGTAATGAACCGCTTACGGCACGACTAAAGTCGTGCCCTGACACGGTTCGCTCCTGGACGGATCAAGCAACAAGCCCCAAATAGCCCCCAAAACAAGTAGCATTAGGCAAGACGCGTACCCAGGCTTAACTCGCGCGCTAGCGCTTCTTCTTCACCGGTTTCTTCACTTCCGGTTTCTTCACCGCTTTTTTGGCTACCGGTTTCTTTACTTCCGCCTTTTTCTTAATCACCGGCTTTTTTACTTCCGGCTTTTTCTTCGCTGGTTTTGCCGGAGCGGCTTTTTCCTTAGCCGTTTTCTTTGCCGCAGGGGCGGGCTTCGCAGCCGGGGCCGGTTTAGCCGGGGCGGCTTTCTTCGCTGGAGCGGCTGCGGACTTAGCGGGAGCCTTTGCCACCGGCTTTGCGGGGGGCGGGGCTGGCGCTTCGGCTACCACCACTGGAGCTGTCTTTTCCTTTTTACCCTTCTTGCGCCCCGCCGGGGCGGCGGCTGCTGCCGCGGCTTCGGCCTTAGCGGTTTCGGCTTTGACGGCTTCGGCCTTAGCGGCCTTACCACGCTTTGGCGGCGGAGGCGGTGGGGGCGGCGGAGGAGCGTACGGCTTCAGAAATTTTAGAACTTCGTTCCGTGAGCGCAGCTTCCCGTCCAACATCAGCAAAAACGCTTCGTCGGTTATCTTGGAATATTCGGGCAGGGATGCCGTAATGTGCAACTCGGCCATCTCCGGCAAGGGAAGCTTTTGCTTCAGCTCACGCCATTTACCCAGGAAATTGCCGATCTTTTGTGAAATCGCCTGCTGCTTGGTCGTGAGCTGGGTGAATAGGATGGTTTCCGGCTTGGCGTCGGAAAGCAGTTGCCACGTCCGCGATGGGGTGGCCGCTTCCTTTCCCGCCAGCTTCTTAGCCAACTCTTTGGCGTCATCATCAAGCCGCTTCCAGCCTTCCACCAGATCGCGGCGCGGGATGAGCTTACGGATATCGGACACGTCTTTGTCCGAGAGGCGGCGGGTGAGGAAATACAGTACCGCCGGGGCGGTGTCGGCCGTTAACCCGAATTCGGCCATCTGCTGTTTCAGTTTCGTCAGTTGCGTTAATCCCGCGGTGTCAACCTTGGCGACCGCCCAATGGGCGTTCAAGACCTTAAGCCAGTCTTCCTTCTCCAAGGACCGCATGATATGCAAGGGATCGTCTTCATAGGCGAGTTGCTCGATTTCCACCCCAATCGCCCGTAAGCCAATGTACTCGATGTACTTATTCTCTTTGGCGGCGTCATAGCGCGCCTGCGTTCGCTCTTCCAGCGCCCAATGAAAACGGGCCGCGTAACGCGTTGCCCGGATCAAGCGCGATGGCTCTTCGTAGAACGCATAGTTATGCAGGATACGAATCAGTTTGGCCTCAATATCGGCCACGCCGTTGCTGGGATCAAGCAGCAAGCCACGAGAACCAGGGTTCAACGACAACGCCATGGCATTGATCGTGAAGTCCCGCCGGCGCAGGTCGTCGGTGATGGTGGCCGGGGCAATGGTAGGCAGTTTTCCAGGCTTCTCGAAGGTTTCCGAGCGCGCCATGTCGATTTCGGCGCGAACATTGCCCGGCAACAGCACATAGATGATCTTCAAATCATCATCGACGCCTTGTACGCTGGCGCCTACCCGCTCCAGTTCTCGTTGCAACTTAAGGGGGTTACCCTGGATCGTAAAATCCAAGTCGCGGATGGGCAGACCACTAATCAGGTCCCGTACCGCGCCACCCGTTAGATAAACGTTCATGTCCTGAGCGCGGGCAATATCCTGAACCAGGCTTACGCCGCGCAGTTGCTCCGGCGTCAGCCGGGTTTCCATAGTGTAAATGTAATCGGCCATGCCTTGACTTACTCTGTCGCCCCTAACTACCTGATTATATGTTACTTGCTATGATAACTGCCCATCCGGGCACCGGGGCCTTGGGGTTCGCTATCCTTGGGTAAGTCGCTCCGTTTATGAGACTTAGCCAGGACGGAGCCACTGCGGTAAACAATGGCACATTAACACAAAGGTTTATCGTTTGGCTACATCATGTTGCTTAAAAGGGAAGATGTTTGTGGAAATCGTGCGAAAATCGAATAGATTTACGGTTTACAGTTCGCAGTTGCAGCCGGGGTGGCTTGTCGGGTAGCCACCGGGATCGCCCGAATTGGCGGGGCTGAAACTGTAAACGGTAAGCTGTAAACTGATCGAGACCCACAGTCGAGCTGGCGGCCGTCTGACCTTATGCCATCTACGCACAAAAAAGTAATCGTCCGCAAGATGAACCGCGACTCGCTCTCCGGCTATGTCGGCTCAAATTTCATTTATGAGGACAAGTTGGAATTGCTGAACACCGCCGGCAATGTAATGCTGGTCGATCTTGCGGAAATCAAAGCGGTTTACTTTGTACGCGAGTTCGGGGAAGCGGTGAGTCCGGTACGCAAGACGTTTACCACCCGCCCCCGGGCCGAAGGACTGTGGGTGCGCCTGCGCTTCCGCGACAACGAAATTCTGGAAGGCATGATGGCCAACGAACTGGCCCAGGCCAGTCCGGCGGGATATCTGGTTAGCCCGCCCGATACGCGTTCCAATACCCAACGTGTTTTTGTTCCCCGCGCCGCGCTCAGTGAATTAAAGATACTGGCCGTGATTGGTGCTCAGCCGCGCAAGCGGAAGGCTATGACCGCCGACGAGCGGCAACGGGAGATGTTCGACGAATTATGAAACTGGCGCAAATTGCTTCCACTCTCGGAGCCACCCTGACCGGTAACGACCCCGGTGAATTGGAAATCACGGGGGTTGCCGGCATCGAAGAAGCCGGACCCAGTCAGATCACGTTTGTGGCGAACCCAAAGTACGCGCTCGCGGCTAAGTCGACTCGCGCCGCCGCCGTCATTGTTGGCCGCAACTTTGCCGAGATCGCGGTCCCCACCCTGCGCTGCGACAATCCCTATTTGGCATTTGCGCGGGCGATTGAGCTGTTTTATCAACCGCCGGCTTATGCGCCGGGAGTGCATCCCTCAGCAGTCATTCATCCGAGCGTGAAACTTGGCGGGAATGCTCATATAGGCGCCTATGTCACCATTGATGCCGAGGTCGAAATTGGCGACGACGCCGTCCTGCTGCCGCATGTGGTGATTTATCGCGGAGTGCGCATCGGGAATCAATTCTTTGCCCATGCTCATGCCGTGGTGCGCGAGTTCTGCCGGTTGGGGAACAACGTCATTTTGCAAAATGGAGTCATTGTGGGCGCCGATGGATTCGGTTTCGCCAAAGACGATGCCGGGAATTGGCACAAGATTCTTCAGTCCGGACCCGTCGTGGTAGGGGATGAGGTTGAGATTCAAGCCAATGCTTGTATCGACCGTGCCAGCATCGGAGCGACGAAGATTGCCCGCGGCGCCAAGATCGATAATCTGGTGCAAGTAGGCCACGGCTGCGAAATTGGCGAGAATACGCTGATTTGTGCACAAACCGGACTGGCGGGTTCGAGTGTGTTGGGCAACAACGTGATTCTTGCCGGCCAAGTGGGAATTGCCGGACACTGTAAGCTCGGCGATGGCGTCATCGTCACGGCCCAGAGTGGGACGGCGGACGATATTCCCCCGGGAAAGATCATTAGCGGCTCGCCGGCCATCGATAATAAGCAATGGCTACGTTGTACTGCCGTGTACAATCGACTCCCAGAACTGGCCAAGGCGGTCCGCGCGATCCTCTCGGCCAAGAAGGCAACCACAAGCACAGAGTAAGCCGGGAATCGTCGGCTGGCGAAACTCGCAAACTCGCAAGAGGTGAGGTAAAGATTAGTCGTGAGTCGTCGGATTGCGAAACTCGCAACTCGCCACTCGCCACTCGCAACTTTCCGATGAGCCAAGAGCGCAACGAACCAGAATCGGCGGCTATTCGCGTGTTGCTCCTCGACGACCGGGAGGAGAACCTACTGCTGCGCTCCACCATCCTGCGGCAGAAGGGCTATGACGTGGTTACTTCGGTCTCGGTGGAAGAGGCGTCGACCAAGCTCGATGAAATCGATATTGCCGTGCTCGACTACCACCTGGGCGCGGGTAAGTTCGGCACGGAAGTGGCCGACCAGTTGCGGCACAAGCATCCCAATGTTCCTATCATCATCCTTTCCGCTACCCTGGAGCGCAAGTTCGGCGGGGTAGCCGATATGCATTTACTCAAGGGCCATAGTTCCGTCGAGGATTTGCTGGCCGCCCTGCGCCGATTTGAAGCCAAGAAACGCGGTAAGCCGGTAGTGGTGGATGCCCGGGAGTTCTACTATTCCCGCATCAGCATGGCCATCGGAGAGGATCTGGCGGTCGAGATCCTGGATCGAGATGGGAATTGGCAGTACGTGAATCTCTACTTTGCCGCCCTGGTCGAACACAAGCGGCAATGGTTCAACGGCCGGAACTTATTCGATACGTTCCCGGAGATCGGCGAGGAATGGCGCGAGATCGTTCGCACCGTGGCTTCGACCCGGGAAACCTATATTGATCGCAAATTTCGCGGCGCCGACCATCTGCCCCGCAAAAGCCCCTATTGGAATTGGAATGTCCTGGTCTTTCCCATCAAACTTCACGACGACCGTGACGGCGTCCTGCTCATGGCCCGATTGATCGAGAAAAAAGGCTTCTAGGCAGCCGTTGGCCGTCGGCTCTCGGCCCTCGGCCAAAAACGAACGCAGAGGACGCCAAGGACGCAGAGAGACTCCAAAAGCCATAGCCGCAGATTAACGCAGAAAAACGCAGATTTCAGGACACCAGGAAACATGCGCCCCGTAATGCGATCTGCGTTAGTCAAACGTTGATCCTTGGCCAGCCGGGTTGTGCGGAACGAAAAACGTGAAACGAAAAACGTGAAACGGGTTTTGCTGGCCGACGGCCGAGGGCCAAAGGCCGAGGGCTGCCTAGCCTCTGATGGCCCGAAATACTGCCGCGGTCTTTTCCAGCGATAAGGCTTCGGCGCGAACGCTGGGATCCACTTCGGCCTCGGCTAACGCGGCCAAGGCGGCCTTCTGGTCATATTTAATCTTTAAATTATTCACTAACGTTTTGCGCTTCTGAGCAAAGCAGATCTTCAGAAAATCGATGAAGGCGGTAGGCTCAACCTGGAGTTGATCCCAGCGTGGTTGCATGGTGAACCGCAGAACCGCGGAGTGCACCTTCGGGGGCGGGGCAAAGGCGCCAGGCGGGAGGACGAAGAGCTGCTCGACGCTGGCATAGAGCTGGGCGGTGGCGGAGAGCAATCCGTAGTCGCGGGTCCCGGGCTGGGCCGCGATCCTCTCGCCAACTTCCAATTGAGTCATGAGCACCAGCGAGTCAAACCAGGTGTGGTAGGCGAACAAGTGCAGCAAGATATCCGTAGTGATGTAATACGGCAGATTGCCCACGATACGCGCCGGTTGAATCTGCGGGCTGGCAATGCCGGTGAGTAATCCGGGGCGGGGGCCCAGGATGGTATCGAACTGCACCGAGAGCACATCGGCTTCGATGATCTCGACGGTTTCCTGCCGGGAGTATTTCATGCGCATTTGGGCGGCCAGAATGCGATCCAGTTCGATGGCGATCAGATGGCCGGCGCGCCGGGCCAGGATATCCGTCAGGATTCCTCGGCCGGGGCCGATCTCAATGACTACTCTTGAGGTAATATCACCGAGCGCATCCACGACTCGGGTCGCGGCGCGGGCATCGACCAAAAAGTTCTGCCCGAGTTTGGGACGTTTTTGCGGAGCTTCCGCGTTAGCCATGAAGGGATTCTAAACCAGCAACTCCGCTAGCGGACAAAATCCAGCAACATTGACCCGCTTCCATCAGGCATATAGACTTGCGCTTTTAGGCGATTAGTATTCCTTCGGCGTCCCGCCCTTGGCTGAATCGAGAGCTGCGGAGCGGGTGCGAGATGATTGAGAGTAAAACGGCGAAGAGCGAAATCTTCGGAGAGGTTGAGAATGAATATAACTTTCGCGGCGTCGGAGGGCGTTCCATTTTCCAAGACGGGCGGGTTAGCCGACGTGGTCGGAGCCTTGCCTCCCGCTTTAGCGGCTCTCGGGCATTCCGTCACGGTTTTCCTTCCCAAGTACAAGCAGACCAACCTGACGCAGGCCAAAGTAGTGATTCCCAGCGTTACCACGCCCTTCGACGATCGCTATCGCTTTTGTTCGGTGCTGGATGGGGGGAAGCACGCGGGAGTGCAATTCTACTTCGTTGATTATCCCGACTATTTCGAACGCGACGCGCTCTATGGAACCCGCTTGGGCGACTATCCCGACAATGCCGAGCGTTTTTCTCTCTTCTCCCGCGCCGTCCTGGAGGCTTCCAAGATTCTTGGTGTTCCCCAGGTATTTCACTGCCATGATTGGCAAGCCGCCATGGTGCCCATCCTGCTGCGCACGATCTACGCGGAAGATCCGGCCTTCGCCCGCGTCCCGGTGGTGTTCACCATTCACAACATGGGATATCAGGGACTGTTTCCGCCGGAGGTGATCCCGTTACTGCAGTTGCCGTGGGATCTGTTTACCATCTTCAAACTGGAATTCTTTGGCAAAGCGAACTTTCTGAAGGGCGCGCTGGTATTCGCCGATTTTGTGACCACCGTGAGCCAGAAATACAGCCAGGAGATTCAGACCGCGGAGTACGGTTTTGGCCTGGAGGGCGTGTTGAAGGCGCGCGCGGCTACGGTGGCCGGAATCCTGAATGGCGTGGACTATAACGAGTGGAGTCCGGAAGCCGATAAATTTATTGCGGCGCATTTTTCCCCGAAGGATCTTAGCGGCAAGCGCAAAGATAAGCAGGACCTGCTGGAAGCCTTTGGCGTGGCTGGCGCCGACTTGGATCTGCCGGTGATCGGTATCGTATCCCGATTCGCAGCGCAGAAGGGTTTTGACCTGATCGCGCGTGTGGCCGATCGTCTGGCTCGCGAAAACATGATCGTCGTGGCGTTGGGCAACGGCGATAAAGAGTATGAAGACCTGTTCCGGCGCTTGAATAAGCAATTCCCCAAGAAATTCGCCATCAAGGTCGCCTACGACAACGCCCTGGCCCACAAAATTGAGGCCGGCGCCGATATGTTCCTGATGCCGTCCCGCTACGAGCCTTGCGGTCTGAACCAGATCTATAGCCTTAAGTATGGGACCGTCCCTATTGTTCGCGCCACCGGCGGGTTGGACGATACCATCGACCCCTGGGATGCGAAATCCGGCCGCGGAACCGGTTTCAAGTTCACCGATTACACCGGCGACGCGCTGTTGGCCGCCGTGCGGAATGCCCTGACGGCCTACCGCGACCAGACGAACTGGCAGAAGTTGATGCGCAACGGGATGAGTAAGGATTTTTCCTGGAACGCCTCGGCCAGGGAATACGTGAAGATCTACGAACGCGTCCGCCAGTTGAGGAGCATCATCGTAGCGTGAACCCAAGGCAGAACACAGAAATCAGGAGTTAGGAGTTAGAAGTCTGGCTCCAAATTCTAACTCCTAACTCCTGAGTCCTGGATTCTGCCTGACGAAGCTCATCCCATACCCCACCGCAAACGTCACTCCCGAGCCCAAGGCGACATACCAGGTCCAGGGCACGTCGCGACTGAGGGCCAGCGCTGCCCACGGCAGGCCGGTATGAGCTTGCAGCCAACCGAATACGGCGCGGCCTTGCCAGAGATATAGATTCAGGAGAAATCCGCACAGCATGGCGACCATGCCGCTCGCTTCGTTTACCCTGCGGGTCAGCACCGCCAGCAGGAAGACCCCCAGCAGCGCGCCATAGGCGACGGAGGCGAGAGCAAGTCCAACCTCCACCACCTTGCCGCCATGGCGGGCCAGAATGGCGAGGGCGAACAGGAGCAATCCCCAGACAATGGTTGCGGCGCGGGAGAACAGCACCTGTTTTCCTGCGGGAGTATCCGGCCGCCAGCGGAGATAAAAGTCGATGACCGTGGTCGACGACAAAGCATTTAGCGCGGCGCTCAGATTCGACATGGCCGCTGCCAGAATGGCCGCAATCAACAACCCCGAAACGCCGTGCGGCATGCGGGTGATGACGAAGTTGGGGAAAATGTAATCCGTCCGGGCGAAAGGCAGTGCCGGCGGATGAAGCCGATAAAAGGCGAATAACATTACGCCAATGAGCAAGAAAAGGGAGAACTGCACCAACACCATGACGCCGCTGGAAAGCAGGGCGAGTTTGGATTGTCTTTCACTGCGCGCCGCCAGCAGCCGTTGCACGATCAGTTGATCGGTGCCATGGCTGGCGGTCGTGAACAAGGCGCCGCCAATCAGGCCGGACCAAAAAGTATAAGTGCGGTAAAACGAGAAGCTGAAGTCGAATACCCGGAATTTATTCGCGGAGCCGGCAATTTGTTGTACCGCCCCCCATCCTCCCGGGAGCAGGTGCAGCAGGGTAAATAAGCCAACCAAGGTGCCACCGAAATAGATCACAAGTTGCACCACATCGGTCCAAATCACCGCGGTCATGCCGCCCTCGAAGGTGTAAATGAGGGTCAAGACGGTGACAATGGCAATGGCGGCCAAGTCGCGCTGAAAGTCGCTCAGCCCCAGCAGCGTAGCGGAGAGCGCAATCTTGACCACAATGGCCACGGCAAATACGCGTACTCCTTCCGCCGCCGCGCGGGTGATTAGAAAAAGCCCGGCGGTTAGCGAACGCAGGCGTTGTCCGAAGCGGCGTTCAATCAGCTGATAGGCGGTGAACAACTCGCCCCGGAAATACTGAGGAAGCAGCAGTCCCGCGATAAACAGACGGCCCACCAGGTAGCCGAGCACCACTTGCAGGAAGCCGAAGTTGGTCTCGTAGGCCAAACCGGGAATGCTGATGATGGTCAGCGTGCTGGTTTCCGCCGCCACGATGGAAAGGGCAATAGCCCACCAGGGAATATTGCGGTCCGCCAGAAAGTAGTCCCGCAGCGTGCGATGACGCGAGCGGAAGCGTAGCCCGAAAGCGGTGACCGCGCACAAATACAGCCCGATAATTGCCCAGTCGATGGCGTTCAGGCCCATGCGTGCCTTTCTACGGTTCACAGTGTACAGGAGGGGTTGCACGCGAACTGTTCAGGACAGCATACGCCGGGCCTAAAGGCCCTTCTGTCAACGAACGTCGGGTCACCGGGCTAAAGCCCGGTGCTTCCACCCGTGTGTATGCTGAACGCCAACTTCAAATGTAGAAACTCCAGTCGCTGGGCTAAAGCCCAACGCTTCCACCCGGGTAACGTGGAACGTGGAACGGGAAACGTGGAACGGTTTTTTGCCCAGGCCAATCGCCAATTGCTAATTGCCAATGGCGGGTTTAAATTTACGCCTTGACCCGAAGCAAGCCAATTCGCCACCTGCGCACTCTGGAACTCATGGAACTGGTGCTCCTGCCCAAGACCGAGGCGCACGTAAGAGCGGCGGGCGAGCGGATCATTCTGGCGCGGTTGGCAACCGTTACAGTGGGCGAGCGGATTACCTTGGCCAAGCGCGCCAGCAAGCGGGTTGCCGCTGCTCTATTGCTGGATGCCGATCCTCGCGTTATGCAGGTCGCATTGTTGAATCCACGGGTGACCATGGAATCTATTGCGAACGCTGTTTCCGATGAATTGGCTGGCGAGGCGCTGGTACATGCCATCTGCCGCGATCCGCGCTGGTATGCCCAGCAGGAAGTGCAGGTGGCCCTGCTGCGCAGTCCGCATACACCGTTTGCCCGGGCGCTGTACTTTATCGCGGAGTTGCCGATGACGGTTCTACACGGGTTAACAGAGTTTCTGACTCCGGAATTGCAAGTGGCGGTGAAGCAGGAAGTGGAGCGGAGAGAAAAAGCAGAATACAGAATTTAGGAGTCAGGAGTTACAATCCGGCGCATCAAGCCGGTCGCGTTCCACAACACCTACCACGGAGACACGGAGTCACGGAGGGCACGGAGGAATAAGGGCAAATTTCCGCTCAAATCTCTGTGTCCTCCGTGACTCCGTGCCTCCGTGGTGGGTGTAATTTCTCATCCCACAAATTTCCGCACCAACCTCCGTCCGAGTGGCATCCATGTATGTAGTCACCTCGGTCCAAGCAGGGCCGGTTCTGCCAACCCTACTGGCGGACCGGAATTCCTTCCCCGTTATTGGGATAGGAACGCAAAAAGATGAAAGGATGTGTCCATGGTTACTACCGATATGCCGGTGGTAGCACGCGAAGAAGAACGCTTGCGTGGCCAGAACCGCCGGATTGTTAACGACATGAGTCTTCAGGTGGCAACCGCGAATGGCAGCGGCTCACAATCGGCCAATATGGTGCTTTTGCGCACCATCTTTCAGATGGGGGTGCCGGTTTCCGGCAAGAATCTGTTTCCCTCCAATATTGCCGGTCTGCCGACTTGGTATACCATTCGCGCCAACCAGCACGGCTATATCGCCCGCAAGAAAGAGATCGATTTTCTGATTGCCATGAACCCGGAAAGCGCGCGCGAGGATGTGTTGTCGCTGGCGCCGGGTGCGGTCGTACTCTATGACGAACCGCTCAACCTGAATGGCTTGCGCAACGACCTTACCTTCTACGCGGTCCCCTTCGATAAGCTGGTGGCGCCGGTTTGCAGCGACGCCAAACTGCGCAAACTGGTCAAGAACATGATCTACGTGGGAGTGGCCGGCCAGTTGATTGGGTTGCAGATCGAACAGACGGAGAGGGCCGTACGTAAGCAGTTTGGCGAAAAAGTGAAAGCCGCCGAACTCAATGTGGCTGCCGTGCGCGCCGGTTACGAGTATGCCAAGTCCGCGCTCGTCAAGAACGATCCTTACTGGATCGAGCCTTCGGATAAAACCCGGGGCATGATCATCATCGACGGGAACTCGGCCGCGGCCCTGGGATCCGTCTTCAACGGCGTCACTGTGGTGGCCTGGTATCCGATTACGCCTTCTTCGACGGTCTGCGAGGCCATGATCGAGTACCTGAAGCAATATCGCATTGGACCGGACGGCAAGGCGACCTTTGCGGTGGTGCAGGCGGAAGATGAACTGGCGGCTGTGGGCATGGTTATTGGCGCCAGTTGGGCGGGAGCGCGCGCTATGACCTCGACTTCCGGTCCGGGGATCTCGCTGATGGCGGAGTTCACCGGACTTGCTTATTACGCCGAGGTGCCCGCCGTAATTTGGGACATACAACGTGTGGGGCCCTCGACCGGGCTCCCGACCCGCACCTCCCAAGGCGATGTGCTGAAAAATGCCTACCTGTCTCATGGCGACGCCAAACACATCTTGCTGTTTCCCGCCTCCGTTTCCGAATGCTTCGACTTTGCCGGGGACGCCTTCAATCTCGCCGAACGCTTCCAGACGCCTGTTTTCGTAATGTCGGACCTCGACTTGGGCATGAATAACTGGATGAGCGAACCGTTCACCTATCCGGAGAAGCCGATGGACCGGGGAAAGGTATTGAGCCAGCAAGACTTGGAGCGGATGGGTTCTTTTGCGCGCTACAAGGATGTGGACGACGACGGTATTGGCTGGCGCACCCTGCCCGGCACCGATCATCCCGCCGCCGCCTACTTCACCCGCGGCACCGGTCATAATGAGGAAGCCAAATACAGCGAGCGCTCCGATGATTTCGAAAGCAATCTGGCCCGTCTGTTAAAGAAGATGGAGACGGCCAAGGGCTATGTGCCGCCGCCGGTGGTCGAAGACGCTGGCGCTTCGATTGGAATTATCGCCTACGGCACCACTCATTGGGCGATCGTCGAATGTCGCGATCAACTGACGGCGGAGCACGCCTTGGCGACCGATTATCTGCGCGTGCGCGCCTTCCCCTTTACTTCGGAGGTGGAGGCCTTTATCCGCCGTCACGACCGTGTGTATGTGGTGGAACAGAATCGCGACCGGCAACTGCTGAGCCTGCTGAAAATCGAATTACCCGCGGAGTTGGCGCCGAAGCTGCGTAGTGTGGCTCATATCAGCGGCCTGCCTCTGGACGCGCGTTCCGTAACCGAAGAGATTATGCAAAAGGAGAGCGAGTGATGGCTACGCCCGCAAGTCCGCCACCCAAAACCAACCGCATCGGACTCACCGTATTGGATTACAAGGGGGCCAAGAGCACGCTGTGCGCCGGCTGCGGCCACAATGCCATTTCCGAGCGCATTATCGATGCCATGTTCGAGATGGGCATCAAGCCGGAACAGGTGATTAAGCCCTCCGGCATCGGTTGTTCCTCCAAGAGTCCGGCGTATTTTCTGGGCCGTTCGCACAGCTTCAATGCCGTACATGGACGCATGCCTTCGGTGGGTACCGGGGCGCTGCTGGCCAACCGCAAGCTAATTTGCTTGGGCGTCAGTGGCGACGGCGATACCGCTTCCATCGGCATTGGCCAGTTCGTGCACACCATGCGGCGCAATCTGCCCATGATCTATGTGATCGAGGACAACGGGGTCTACGGCCTCACCAAAGGTCAGTTCTCCGCCACCGCCGATATCGGTTCCAAGCTGAAAACCGGAGTGGTCAATGAACTGCCTCCGATTGACACCTGTGCCCTGGCCATTCAGCTCGGGGCTACCTTCGTGGGCCGCTCATTTTCCGGGGACAAGAAGCAGCTGCTGACCATGCTGAAGGCCGCACTTTCGCACAAAGGCACGGTCATGCTGGATGTGGTTTCGCCCTGCGTTACCTTCAATGACCACGAGGGCTCCACCAAGTCCTACAAATTCATGAAGGACCACGACGAGCCTATTACGGACGTGTCGTTTGTTCCGGCGTTTGAGGAGATCGAGGTGGACTACGAGCCCGGAGCGGTATTTGAAGCAACCATGCACGATGGCTCCCGGCTACGCCTGCGCAAACTCGAGGCCGATTACGATCCCAGTAATCAGGGAACGGCGCTCAAGCGGCTATCGGAAGCGAAAGCGCAGGACGAAGTCCTGACCGGAATTTTTTACGTCGACCCGGCCGCCCCCAACTTTATGGAGATGCTCGATTTCACCGAAGAGCCGCTGGCCACCCTGCCTCCCGAGCTGGTGCGCCCGCCGCGCGCGGCCTTGGCGGAAGCGATGGAATACCTGAAGTAAGTCGCGAGACACGAGTCGCGAGGGGGCCGAACACCCACCACGGAGACACGGAGTCACGGAGTACACGGAGGAATTAAGGGAAAAGTCTCCCCCCTCTCTGTGTCCTCCGTGACTCCGTGTCTCCGTGGTGGATGTTCGGCTCAGCCCGGAACTTCTTCGAAGAATTGCGTCATGCAACGGAATTTCTGATAACGCTGTTCCACCAACTCGGCGGGGGAGAGTTTGCGCAACTCGGCCAGATGCTGGACCAAGGCGACGTCCAGCAAGGCGGCGGCGGCCGCATGATCGGTATGAGCGCCTTCGGGTGGCTCGGGGACGATGTCATCGATAATTCCGAATTGCTTCAGGTCGGGAGCGGTGATCTTCATGGCCTGCGCGGCTTCCCGGCGCTTAGTGGTGTCACGCCACATGATCGAGGCGCAACCCTCCGGCGAAATCACCGAATAAATCGAATTCTCCAGCATGAGCACGCGGTTGCCGATGGCGATGGCCAGCGCGCCTCCGCTTCCGCCTTCTCCGGTAATGGTGACGATCACGGGAACTTCCAGCCGGGCCATTTCGCGCAAACTGTAGGCGATAGCCTCGGCTTGCCCACGCTCTTCGGCGCCTAGGCCGGGGAAGGCCCCCGGCGTGTCCACAAAGCAAAAGATCGGGCGGCTGAATTTTTCCGCCATGCGCATGATCCGGATCGATTTGCGGTAGCCCTCCGGATTCGGCATACCGAAGTTGCGCGCGAGTTTTTGCTTGGTATCGCGGCCCTTCTGATGACCGATCACCATGACTTCGTCGCCATGAAAGCGGGCCATGCCGCAAACCAACGCGGGGTCCTCTCCGAAGCGGCGGTCGCCGTGAATTTCGGAAAAATCGGTACAGAGATGTTGAATAAAGTCGAGCGTATAGGGCCGCTGCGGATGGCGGGCCAGTTCCGCACGTGTCCAGGCGCTATGGTACAGCGCCAGTTGTGCCCGTAAAGCTTCCACCTGTTCATGGAGCTTCTGCAGATTGCGCCGGGCGGTGGCGTTGTCCCCCGCCACTGTTCCCAGTTGGGCGATCTGCTTCTCGATGCGTTCCAGTTCCCGTTGTGCTGTTTCGGAAGTTTCCATGATCATAAGGGTTATGGCTCAACCGACCCGACGAACACTGCCGCGTCCGCACAATTCTTCCACCCGGTTAATGAAGGCGCGGTCTGGTTGGACATTATAGTCCTCCACTTCCATCACCACCATGAACTCGCCCGGCCGTTCGACATCCAGCATCACCTGCGCGGCGCCCTTACTGGAAACGAACAGTTCATGCAGTTCGTCAATCATGGTCTCCGTGGCGGTTTCCAGCGGAATGCGAATGCGGATGGCCCGCGGCAGGCGTGGCTGTGCCTCTTCCAGCGAGGCGACGTCCGCCACCGTGATCTTAGGGTTGGTGCCTTCTTCGATTCGTACACCGCACTTGATCAACACCGGAACGTCCATCTTCAGCTTCTCGGAGAGCCGCTTATAAGCTTCCGGGAAAACCAGCAGGTCGCAAGCCCCGGTCATGTCTTCCAGCATACCTTGCGCGTAGAAGTCGCCCTTCTTGGACTTGAGGACACGCAAACTGGTCACAATGCCGCCTGTGGAGATGGTCTCGTCTTTGCCCGTGCTCTGGCGGAAGTTGGCAATTTCGGTAATGGTGCGGGCGCCAAAATCGAGAAGCTTGTCGCGAAATCGTTCCAACGGATGGCCAGAGACGAAGAAGCCAAGTACTTCTTTCTCCGCGGCCAGTAGCGTGGCCTGATCCCAATCGGGCAGGTCGGGAAGGCGCTCGCTATCCGAAGGGCTGTGCTCTTCTTCGAAAATGCCGAACAGGCCATGCTGGCCCGATTCGGCGTCGCGCGCCGCTTTTTGTCCGCGCTCGATGGCTTTATCGACCGCGCCCATTAATTGCGCGCGGCGTCCCAGTTCGTCCATGGCGCCGGCTTTGATCAGAGACTCGATCACTCGTTTGTTGAGCACGCGCAGATCCACGGTTTCGCAACACTTGTAAAAGGACTTGAACGGTCCCAGCTTTTGCCGGGTGGCGACGATGGCGTCAATGGCGGTGTGGCCCACGTTCTTAACCGCCGCTAAGCCAAAACGGATGGCGTTGTCGTGGGGAGTGAAATTGGCCTCGCTGACGTTGATGTCCGGCGGTTCGACGGAAATCCCCATCTCGCGGCACTCGTTGATGTATTTCACCACGTCATCGGTGCTGCCGGTGACCGAGGTCAGCAAGGCGGCCATGAACTCGATGGGGTAGTGCGTCTTCAGATAGGCCGTATGGTAAGCCAGCAGAGCGTAGGCGGCCGAATGCGACTTATTGAAGCCGTAGCCGGCGAATTGCGCCATCAGGTCGAAAATGCGCTCAATGCGCTTGCGGTCGTAGCCGCGCTGCATCGCGCCGCTGACAAAGCGGTCGCGCTGCTTTGCCATTTCTTCCTCGTTCTTTTTGCCCATGGCGCGGCGCAGCAGGTCGGCTTCTCCCAGCGAGTAGCCGGCCAGCTTGTTGGCAATCTGCATCACCTGTTCCTGATACACGATGACGCCCAGGGTTTCCTGCAGGATATCCTTCAGATCGTCCAGCTCGTACTCGACCTTCTTGCGCCCCCATTTGCGGTCGATGAAATCGGCGATCATGCCGCCCTGAATCGGGCCGGGACGATAAAGCGCGTTCAAAGCGGTCAAGTCCTCGACCGAGTCCGGCTTATAGCCACGGAGCACGTCGCGCATGCCGTGCGACTCAAACTGAAAGACGCCGCTGGTCAGTCCGCTGTGAAAAACCTTCTTATAGGTATCGTCGTCGTCCAGCGGAATGGTTTGCAGATCGACCACGCCATGGCGCTGCGCAATCAATTTGAGCGCGTCGTCCAGAATGGTGAGGGTCGTCAGGCCCAGGAAGTCCATCTTGAGAAGGTTCATCTTCTCGATGGCTTTCATGTCGTAGGCGGTAACGATTTCGTCGTTTTTGGTCCGATGCAGCGGCACCAGATCGGTCAGCGGCCGGGGCGAAATCACGACGCCGGCGGCGTGCACGCCCACATTGCGCACCATGCCTTCCAGCTTTAAGGCCGTGTCGATCAGTTCATGTACCTGGGGCTCGTTCTCGTAGGCTTGCTGCAAGGCCGGCGATTCCTTCAGCGCGTCCGCCAGTTTGATATTGAGGGTGAGCGGCACCATTTTGGCGATGCGATCCACGTCCGGATAGGGCATGTCCATTACCCGGCCCACATCCTTGATAGCCGCTTTGCAGGCCATGGTGCCGAAGGTGATGATCTGGGCGACATTTTCGCGCCCGTACTTCTGTGTGACGTAGGTGATCACTTCGTTGCGCCGGTTCATGCAGAAGTCCACGTCGATATCGGGCATGGACACGCGTTCCGGATTCAAAAAGCGCTCGAACAGCAGGTTGTATTGCAGCGGATCGACATCGGTAATGCCCATGGAATAGGCCACCAAAGCTCCCGCCGCCGAACCGCGGCCCGGTCCCACGGGAATTCCATGATCCTTGGCCCAGCGGATAAAGTCCCAGACAATAAGGAAATAGCCGGAATACTTCATCTGCTTGATGATGCCAATTTCATAGCTCAGTCGCTGTTCGTACTCGGCGAACGAGTGCTTCAATTTGATGGCGTCGCCCTGGTTGCGGATATGTTCCAGGCGGCGCGCGAAGCCTTCGCGGCAAATGTGCTCGAAGTAGCTGTCGATGCTGTACTCTTCGGGGACTACGAACTCGGGGAAGGGATTGGGAATCTTGTCCAGCTTCAAGTTACAGCGCTCGGCAATGCCCACGGTGCGGGTGAGCAGTTGTGGCGTGTCCCCGAAGATGCGCGCCATTTCCTCACCGCTTTTGACGAAGAAGTCGGTGCCGTCAAAGCGCATTCGGTTCGGATCGTTCAGGGACTTGCCCATCTGCACACACAGCAGCACGTCGTGGGCGTGGGAATCCTCCTGGCACAGATAATGGCTGTCATTGGTGGCAACCATGGGGATGCCAGTCTCTTTTTCCAGTTTGAACAGGTCGGGATTGATGCGCTTCTCGGCGGCCAGGCCCTGGTCCTGAATCTCCAGGAAGAAATTATCTTTGCCGAAAATGTCCTGGAATCCGCCGGCCGCCGCCATGGCTTTTGCGTAGTTCTGTTGCGTGAGCGACTCGGCGACCTCGCCCTTCAAGCAGGCGGAAAGCCCGATCAGTCCCTTGGCGTGCTCGGCCAGGAAAGCCTTGGAAATACGGGGCTTATAGTAAAAGCCATACAGCGAAGCCTCGGAAACGATCTTGACCAGATTACGATAGCCCTCTTCGTTTTCGGCCAACACAATCAGATGGTTATAGCTGTCGCCGTCCGGAGACATCTTGGCAATACGATGGTCGCTCTTCTGGCAGACATATAGCTCACAGCCCAGGATCGGCTTGATTCCCGCGGCCTTGGCGTAGTTGAAGAAATGGACGGCGCCGAAGATGTTGCCGTGATCGGTCATGGCGACCGCGGGCATGTTGAGGTCTTTGGCGCGGGCGACCAGTTTTTCCAGGTCGTTGGCGCCATCCAGCATGCTGTACTCGCTGTGCAGATGTAGATGGACGAAGTCAGGCATTGTGAGGTTTAGCAGGCTGCCGAGAAACCACTCAGCAGCCTGCTAAAACAATTCTATTGGTCGATGGCTAAACCCGCAATTGATGATTGGTCCATTCCCGGCATTCTCGCCCGGCATTCTCGCGCAGAGGCGCGGAGTGGGCCGAGTCGCGCCGGCGTCCCGCCGGCTGTCGGCACGTGCGTCTCGCACGCGCCCTACGAAGGTGGTTGGGCGCTCAAGAGTTCAAGATCGTCAATGCCAACGATAGGCGGCAAGGATGGGACAGGGGTCGATATACTGACTGCTGGCGCGAAGGGTGGGGAGACAGAATGCTTAGGGTTCTATAGGACGATGAACGCCAAACCGCACCCCAAATCGAAGGAGAGAGAGGGTAACCCATCCTCGAATCGCATGTTCCGCGCCATGCTGGAGCAGGTGCGCCGGGTACCCTACGGCAAGGTTGCTACCTATGGCGATGTGGCCTATGCGGCCGGTTTCCCAGGAGGCGCTCGCCAGGTTGCATGGGCGCTGCACAGCAATTCCCAGGGCTTGCCTTGGCATCGCATCGTCGGGGCCGGCGGCAAGATCCTGCTCGGGAGTGAAGGCGGCTTTGAACAGCGTATGCGCTTACAAGCCGAGGGCGTTCGTTTTGTTGGTTTGCGCGTCGATATGGATGGGCATCACCATAGCTTTGCCGTCAAGAGGAAGGGGCGGACTAAACGGCGGCCCGTCTGAGAGATTATTTGCACCCTTAAAGAATTGTCATCCTCGGGATTTGCTCGCCATGATGTAAACGCAATAGCTTCGTTCGGGCATGGGAAAGCAGGTCCTTCGCTATCGTGGAACGAGGAACGCTAAACGAGAAACGTGAAACGCTCGCCCTACTCCAGCACCGCCGCCAACTTTCCCTGAGCGATGACTTCGGCAACCTTGGCAATATCCGGCGCCAGGCTGCGGTCGTGTTCCAGCGGAGGCGAGACGGCGCGGATAGCGGCGTGGGCTTGCTGGCCGCGTTTGGAAGTCTTCAACGGCAGCAGGAAATCCAGAGCCTGGGCGGCTGCCAGCGCTTCGATGGCCAGCACGTGGCGTGTATTCTCCACCACTTTCCTTAATTTATTGGCCGCGGTCATGCCCATGGAGACGTAATCTTCCTTATTGCCGCTGGTGGTGATCGAGTCCACGGAAGCCGGATGGGCCAGGACTTTATTTTCGCTGACCAGGGCGGCGGCGGTTACCTGAACCATCATGTAGCCCGAGTTGATGCCCGGGGTCCCCGGGGCTAAGAACTGCGGCAAGCCCTCGCTTAGGGAAGGGTTCACCATGCGTTCGGTGCGGCGTTCGCTGATGCCGGCCAACGTGGCCAGGGCAATGGCCAGAAAATCCAAGGCGAAGGCCAGGGGTTGGCCGTGGAAGTTTCCGCCAGAGATGATTTCTCCCTCGCTCTGCTGGCCGGCTGATCCCACTGGCTTGGGCGGCAGAAACACCAGGGGATTATCGACGGCGGAGTTCATCTCGATTTCCAAGACTTCGCGGCAATGAGCCAGAGTGTCGTGCACGGCGCCGTGTACCTGCGGAATACAACGCAGCGAGTACGCATCTTGCACGCGTCCGCAATGCTTGTGCGATTCGCGAATCTGGTCTTCGCCTTCCAGCATGCGGCGCATATTGGCCGCCACGCGTATCTGCCCGGCATGAGGGCGGGCCTTCTGTATGCGCTCGTCAAAGGCGACCACGGTGCCCTTTAGTGCGTCCACCGAAAGGGCGCCAATCACATCCGCGGAATCCAACAGGGCCTCGGCCGCCAACAGAGACAGGGAACCTACGGCCAGCATGGCCTGCGTCCCGTTGATCAGCGAAATGGCTTCCTTGGCCTCCAGTCGCAGCGGTTGGATACCGGCGCGTTTGAGGGCCTCGGCGGAAGCCATGCGCTTGCCTTCCCATACCGCCTCGCCTTCCCCGATGAGGGTTAGCGCAAGATGAGCCAAGGGGGCCAGATCGCCGCTGGCGCCGACCGAGCCCTGCGAAGGCACCACCGGATGTACTCCGCGGTTCAGCAGGTCGCATAAGGAATCAATCACGATGGGACGCACGCCGCTATGGCCTTTGGCCAGGGAATTGGCGCGGAGCAGCATCATGGCGCGCGTCTCCGCCTCGGTCAACGGCGTACCCACGCCCACGGCGTGCGAGCGCACCAGGTTGAGCTGGAGTTGCCGGATCTGATCCGGAGGAATACGCACGTCGGACAACTTGCCGACGCCGGTGGTGATGGCATAAGCGACGCCTTCGCCGGCCACCAGTTCGTCTACCAGTTCCCGCGCGCGTTCCACGGCCACGCGCGCGTCGGCTTCCAGCAGCACCGGCCGGCGTTGATATGCGACCTCACTGAGGTCTTCGAGGGTCAGATCGTTACCGTTTAATTTGAGAGCGTTCATAATGAGGACATTTGTAATTTAAAATTTGGTAATTTCAAATTGAAAACCGGTCTACGCGTTGAGTTTGGCCGGGTTTCAATTACAAATTACCAAATTACAAATTTGAAATTCGGCTCGATTCCGTAACTTCCGATCGTAGCGCTGCTTCCAGCACCGTACGGTATTTTTGAGGAAAGGCACATCGGTTTCCCTGATTATCCAGCGTCAGGTGTATGGTTTCGCCTTCGGCGAGTAAGAGCCCATCGTCGGCGCGCAACGCTTCATATTCAAAGTGAATCAAGCCCGCACGGACGTTTTTCAGGCGCGTGCGTATGGTGATCATCTCATCGTAACGAGCAGGCGCTTTATAGCGGCAGCGCAGTTCGACCACCGGCAGATGGCAGCCATCGGCCTCCATCTGCTTGTAGGTGAATCCCAGTTGGCGCATCGCCTCGACTCGCCCCACTTCGAACCAGATCACGTAGTTGGAGTGATAAACCACGCCCATCTGATCGGTTTCGGCGTAGCGTACGCGCAGCTGCGTTTCACACGTTTTCGCGGTCTTTGCCGTCATTTGCCGTTCCAATGCGGTTTGCGTTTTTCCAGAAATGAGGCTACCCCCTCGCGAAAATCTTCCGTGGTCCGAATGCGCGCGCTTTCTTCGATTGCCAAGGCGATGGCTTCGTCGAGTTCCGCGCCGGCGAAGCCCGTCAGCAAGCGTTTGGTGGCGCGCAGGGAAGCCGGAGAATTTTCCATCAACGTGCCGGCCAGTTCCCGCGCGCGGGGCATCAGCTGCTCCGCTTCCAGGATTTCATTGACCAGACCCATGCGCAAGGCTTCGTTGGCATCGAGGATTCGTCCGGTCAAAAGCAGGTCGCGGGCCGGTTTCTCGCCGATCTGCCGGATCAGGAAGACCGACACGATAGCCGGGAGAAAACCAATCCGCACCTCGCTGTAGCCAAAGGTGGCTGCGCGGCAGGCCAGGGTAAAGTCGCACACGCCGGCAATGCCGCAGCCTCCGGCTATCGCCGCTCCATTGACGGCCGCGATGGTGGGCCGGGGAAACTCGTAGAGCGAGCGGAACAGCCGTGCCAGGGTGCGGCTATCTTCCATGTTCTGCTGTGGAGTGCGGCCGGGCAGAGCGCGCAAGTCATCCAGATCCATGCCCGAACAGAAGGCTGTGCCCGCGCCGGTGACGATCAGCACCTGCGCCTCGGAGGCGGCCAATTCGTCCAGCGCCCCGAGCAATTCCTCGATCAGTGCATAGCTGATGGCATTGCGCTTATCCGGACGATTCAGGGTCAGCGTGGCGATGCCGTGTTCCTGAGCGAGATGGAGAGTGTTGTACATGTAATATCTTTGGCTGTGAATCTTCGGTTGTACTCCCGGTGGAAGCGTCGGGCTTTAGCCCGACGAACCAAACGACCTTAAAACTTGGGCCTTTAGGCCCGGAGGCGCGGGATCCATTCGAAAGGCAGCATACACCGGGCCTAAAGGCCCACCTTCCAACGGGGGGCGGGTCACCGGGCTGAAGCCCGGTGCTTCCACCTGTGTGTATGCCCGAACCGCGACTTCAAAATGCAGAAAACTCCAGTGTCGGGCTTCAGCCCGGAGAATTCAGGCCGCTCCAACTCTATACCCCGCGATATTTCGCTGCAATATCGGCTGAGAGATGGATAACGCTGTCGAGCGGCTTAGTCAGGGGCGATTCCACGCCGACACGCGACAAAGCTTCCAGTAGTTGTTCCGTGGGCACGTTTCCCACTAGCGCGTCCTGAGCGAAAGGACAACCGCCCAGACCGCCAATCGCCGCGTCGAAGCGCCGCGCACCCGCTTCATAGGCTGCCACCAACTTGGCCACCGCCTCGCCGGGCCGGCCATGCAAATGAACGCCGATTTCCAGTCCCGCAAACTTCCTGTTCACCGTTCCCACAACTTCGCTGATGTGTTCCGGGGTCGCCTGCCCCACGGTATCGGCCAGGGAAACCATGACGATGCCCATTTGCTCGATAATGCTCACGGCTTCCACCGTCTCCTCGGGATTCCACAGGTCCCCATAAGGATTGCCGAAGGCCATCGAGATATATGCCACCGTATCGACGCCGGCCTCGTCGGCCTTCTGTTTGATTTTTTCCATGGCGTCGTAAGCTTCTTCGAGAGTTTGACGCTGGTTGCGCATCAGGAAGGTCGGGGAAACCGAGTAGGGAAAGCCCAGCGTGCGGACGGCGTTGGTGTTGATGGCCCGTTGTGCGCCTTTTTCGTTGACCACGATGCCGATGATTTCCACGTCGTCAGGCGGAGCCAGTTGCCTCAGCACTTCTTCGCTATCGGCCATCTGCGGCACCGCCGTGGACGAGACGAAGGAAACCGCGTCCAGATGTTTGAAGCCGGCCCCGATCAGGGCGCGCAGATAGTCCACCTTGGCTTCGGTGGGAATCTGGGTCTTCAGTCCCTGCCACGCATCGCGTGGACACTCCACGAGTTTGATTTCATCAGTAGACATGCAAAAACCAGTAGCTAGAAGGTAGTAGTTAGTAGTTAGAGGCCGAAAACCCGCCGTCGCCCACCCGATTTCAAATTTGAAATTTTAAATTTGAAATTTAACTTCGCCGTTTAATTTGAAATTACAAATTACCAAATTACAAATCGCTATGTCTGCAAGATTCCAACATTAAACTTCGGCACGTCGGGGTTCAACGCGGCGGCTTCCAGGGCGATAATGAGGGCCTGGCGGGTGTCCATCGGGTCGATAATCTTATCCACCCACAGACGAGCGGCGCCATAGCGCGGCTCCAGTTGCTCGTCGTAAGCCTCCTTTACCGACGCATACAACGCTTTTTGCTCGGCTTCCGTCAGCTTCTTGCCACTGCGTTCCAGTTGCTTGATCTTGATTTCCACCAGGGTATGAGCTGCGGAGTCGCCGCTCATCACCGAATATTTCGCCGTGGGCCAGGCAAAAAGAAAGCGCGGATCGTAGGCTTTGCCGCACATGGCGTAGTGCCCGGCCCCGAAGGAGCCCCCAATAATCACCGAAATCTTGGGGACCACCGAGTTTGCCACCGCGCTTACCATCTTGGCGCCGGCCCGAATGATGCCGCTCCACTCGGCGTCGCGGCCCACCATAAAGCCATTGACGTCGTGCAAAAACACCAGCGGTACCAGGTTCTGGTTGCAGTCCATGATGAAACGCGCCGCCTTTTCCGCGGACTCGGTATAAATCACGCCCCCGAACTCGATGCGTTTATGACCCTCGTGATCAATTTGATGGGCATGCATCTTCTGATTGGCCACGATGCCGACGGCGAATCCGCCAATGCGGGCATAGCCGCACAGCATGGTCTTGCCGTATTCGGCCTTGTATTCGTCAAAACAGCTGCCATCCACCAGGCGAGCTACGATTTCCCGCATATCGTACTGTTTGGCCGGATCACTGTCGTAGATGCCGTAGAGTTCTTCGGCCGGGTAAGCGGGCGGCTGCGGAGGAATGCGGCTGAAGGGCGAAGGCTGGCGAAAGCCCATCTTGTCCACCAGCGAGCGAATACGGAGGATACAGCTCTGCTCGTCGGGTTCGCGGAAATCGACGGTGCCGCTGATCGCCGAGTGCATGGCGGCGCCGCCCAGTTCTTCGGCCGTCATCTTTTGTCCGATGGCCGCCTGCACCAGGGCCGGCCCGGCCAGGAACAGGCCGCTGCCTTCGGTCATCAGCACGTGATCGCACATCACCGGCAGATAGGCGCCGCCGGCCACGCACATCCCCATGATGGCTGTGATTTGCGGAATGCCGGTAGCCGACATCACGGCGTTATTGCGGAACACGCGCCCGAAATCATCCTGGTCGGGAAATACGTCCTCCTGCAAGGGCAGAAAGACGCCCGACGAATCCACCAGATAGATGGTTGGAAGATGATTTTCCAGCGCGATATTCTGTGCGCGGAGCACCTTCTTGGCGGTCATGGGGAAAAAAGCACCGGCTTTTACCGTGGCGTCATTGGCAATCAGCATGACGTTCCGGCCATGGATTTCGCCAATGCCCACAACGACGCCCGCGGCCGGCGCCCCGCCCCATTCCTCGTACATGCCTTGGGCAGCATGAATTCCCAGTTCAAACAATTCCGTGCCCGGATCCAGCAGCAAAGCAATACGCTCGCGGGCCGTCATGCGTCCTTTGCGATGTTGGTTTTCGATCGCGTCGGGACCGCCGCCCTCGCGGATCTCCTCTTCGTTGTTGCGCACCTGGGCGATCAGGCCCGCCATATTCCTCATGTTGACGCCGTAGGAGGGGGCGGAAGGATCTACTTTGCTGGGGAGGGCGTTGCTGGCTGGGTCCGTCTGCTTGTGCTCGGGCATTCGACTGCCTCATGAGCCCCACTCCGTACTTCAGGCCGAAGTGGGGAATAGGTTACGGTACACTAGCGCGTGCCGCAAACACAATGATGCAGCGGCGTGGCGGAGTAGTTCGGCCGCGTCAGCGTGCAACCCAGACGTAATCGCGAGGTTAGTTAGCCCCGACCGCTTCGTGCCGGACATTGTCCCGAATGAAAGTGACGATTTCATCCATCGTTGTCCCGGGCTGAAAAACGCCGGAGACGCCGGCTTTCTTCAGACCATCGATATCGAGGTCGGGAATGATGCCGCCTACCACCACCAGAACGTCCTCGGCATGGTTTTGGCGCAATAATTCCATCACTCGCGGCACAATCGCGTTATGCGCGCCGGAAAGAATCGACAATCCGATGACGGCGGCATCTTCCTGAACGGCGGCGTTCACGATCATCTCGGGGGTCTGGCGCAGTCCGGTATAGATGACTTCCATGCCGGCATCGCGTAGCGCGCGTGCAATAACTTTGGCCCCACGATCATGCCCGTCAAGCCCAGGTTTAGCGACAATTACTCGTATTTTTTCTTCAGTGCTCACGGCTATAGATGATAACGCAAGTTGCGGCTCATGTCTTTAATAACCGTTGCACGTTCCCCGTTCTCCGTCTCCCGATCCACGTTCTTCGTTTCACGGTTCTCGGTTCTCGTTCCACGCCCGTAGACCGTTTCTCGTTCCTCGTTCCTCGTTTGAAACTCGAAACTTGAAACTTGAAACTGCCTTTCTGTCGGGAGACGGGAGACGGGGGACGCCCGTTCTATTTCGATTTATCGCCCGTGTGCGAACTCATCATGCCGGAAGGAGGCATCTGTCCCTGCGGCATAGGCATATCGCCATGGGGATTGGCCGTGCCGGGGGGAGGCATCATCATGCCGCCGTGGGGATTCATTCCACCCGCCCCCATGGCCATGGGGGGAATGCAAGTCACTCGTCCGCTTTGGGCTAAGCGCAGGGGCGCGGTGCAATCGGCGGTAAATGCCTGGTTGTTATCGGTAAGTTCGCCGCCGGTCATCTGGCCTTGCCAACCCTTCGGGCTATATTCCACCCGATGAACCTTGCCGGTGTTGTCGCCGGCAAAGGCGAAGGTGATCAATCCCATTTCCCCGCCAGGCATCTCGTAGCCAACATAAAACGGCCGTTTCGCGGTATTCGCCTGCATGGCGCAGTCGCTGGCCGCTTTCACGTCCGCGCCTGGCGTTATTCGCCCGCAGTTGGTGGCATCGTTGCCGGCGAGCGTGCGCAGGCGGCTTTCCAGTACATCCACGGGTTTGGCCTGCGCCGCGGGATGCTTGCAGCCGGTGAAACACACGGCCAGGAGAAGGGGAGCAATTAAGAATTTGTGCATAGCTGGAACCATTCTAATCGGGTAATTGAGGAATCGGGTAATTGAGTAATTGAGGAATTCAGTAATCGGGTAATTGAGTAATTGAAGACCCGGTCCCATGAGAGGGCATCTGCGGCCCCGTCTTCAATTTCAAATTTGAAATTTTAAATTTGAAATTGAAGGCCAAGGCCGCCGTCGGGTTTCAATTACCCGATTACTGAATTCCTCAATCACTCAATTTCCCGATAGGTCCCATATACCTGCCGCAAAGCGTCACAGATTTCGCCCACCGTGGCGTAGGCGCGCACGGCTTCGATGAGGTAGGGCATGGTATTGGCGTCGGCGATGGCGCCGCTGGCTGACGCTTTCGGTTCCACGGCGGCGGCGCGTTTCAGCGCTTCCAGACGGCGTTCGACTTCCGCATTGGAACGCTTCTGGCGAAGCGTCTTCAACTTGGCGGTTTGCTGTTGGCGGATGCTTTCGTCGATGTACAGCGTAGGCGGCGGGTCCTCTTTGATGGTGAACTCGTTGACGCCCACAACCACTTTCTCCCGGGCTTCCACCGCACGTTGATAGACATAGCTGGCTTCGCCAATCTCTTTTTGCGGGTAGCCATGTTCGATGGCTTTGACCATTCCGCCCATGGCATCGAGCCGGTCAAAGTAGTCCCCGGCGGCACGCTCCATGTCCAAAGTGAGCCGTTCGACAAAGTACGAGCCGGCCAGGGGATCGATGGTCTGAGCCGCTCCGGACTCATAAGCGATGATCTGTTGCGTGCGTAGCGCGATACTGGTGGCTTCCTCGGTGGGTAGGGCCAAGGCCTCGTCATAAGCGTCGGTATGGAGCGATTGCGTGCCGCCGAGCACCGCCGCCAGGGCTTGAAGGGCTACGCGGGCGATATTGTTCAACGGTTGCTGGGCCGTCAGCGAGACGCCCGCGGTTTGGGTATGGAAGCGCATCAGCCAACTGCGGGCCTGCCGGGCAGAGAAGCGATCCTTCATTACCCGATACCAGATTTTGCGGGCGGCGCGGTATTTGGCGATTTCCTCGAAAAAATCGTTGTGCGCGTTGAAGAAAAAGCTAAGCCGCGGCCCAAATTCATCCACGTCCAAGCCTCGTCGTCGCGCCCATTCCACGTATTCGGCGCCATCGTAGAGAGTAAACGCCAATTCCTGGATGGCCGTGGAACCGGCCTCGCGAATGTGATAGCCGCTGATGGAAATCGTGTTCCAGCGGGGCACAGCCTTGGTCCCAAATTCAAAAGTATCGACCACTAACCGCATGGAAGGCGCCGGCGGATATATGTATTCCTTTTGGGCGATATATTCCTTGAGAATGTCGTTTTGCAGGGTGCCTGAAATCTTTGTCCAGTCAGCTCCTTGCTTTTCGGCTACTACCAGATACATGGCCCACAGTACGGAGGCGGGGGCGTTGATGGTCATCGAAGTGGTGATGCGTTCCAGATCGATATCGTCAAACAAGATCGCCATGTCCTCCAGGGAATCGATGGCGACGCCGCACTTGCCGACTTCTCCTTCGCTGAATGGATGATCGCTGTCGTACCCCATCAAGGTGGGTAAATCGAAGGCTACCGAAAGCCCGGTTCCTCCGTGTTCCAGAAGGTACTTGTAGCGTTGATTCGTCTCCTCCGGCGAGGCGAAGCCGGAGAATTGGCGCATGGTCCACAATTTGCCCCGATAGCCAGTAGGATGAATGCCGCGCGTGAATGGCGTCTGCCCGGGATCGCCCAGATACTCGTCATAATTCCAATCAGCGGGAAGATCCGCCGGCGTATACAGCCGACGGACAGGATATCCGCTGATGGTCGTGAAGCGGGCATTGCCGTGCTCGTCCACATTGCCGCTGGTAGCCGCTTTGAGCGTTTCACGTTTCACGCTAGCGGATCGTTCCCCGTCCCCCGTCCCCCGTCCCCCGTTCCCCGATCTTCGTTTCACGTTCCACGTTGCCGTCGCTATTCTCCGTTCCACGTTGCCGAACCCTTACGGCTCGGCCGAAATGGCGAGCAAAGTCATCTCTGATTGAGATGCCAGGGGACCGTCTCCCGTCTCCCGTCCCCCGCCAAAACGCCGCGGGCCGTTGCTCGTTGGTCGTTGGCGAGCAGAGAAAGGCAGATTCAAGTTTCGAGTCTCAAGTTTCAAACGAGGAACGGGAAACGTGAAACGATCCGCTGGCGTGGAACGAGAAACGTGGAACGTGGAACGAAAATCGGGAGACGGGAGACGGGGGACGGGGGACGGGGAACGGGGAACGCTCCTCTTCAGTTTTCCGGCGCCGCCAAGCTGATGATCTTGAATCCGCCGTCCGCTTCTTCGATCAGGGCCAGGACCAGAGACTCGCGGCGCACCAGATAGACAGTGTCGTAGCCCATGGAGCCAGGGGGGGCGAGGGTGGGCAGATACTGCTGGACGGAGGCATCGTGCAATGCGAACATTCCCGGTTTCACATTTTGGCGCAGAGCGGGAATTACCTGCTCGGCTTCTCCCAGATAGCGGTTCAATTCCGCGGGCGTGGACATGGTTACGGGCGAGCCTTGCTTGATAAAAGGCTTCAGATAGTCCGACTTCTTCGCCACCTTCATGAAGTCTGGGGGGAATGCTTTCAGAGGATCGGATTTAACGCCGGAGTTCATGAGCAGGGATGTCAGATAGACCAGATTCCAATCATCCAACAGCTTGCGGTTCAGCGTCGCCCCATCGGTGGCCTTCAGCAGCGCTTTGGTTATTCGAGGAGTGGAGAAGGGCAAAAACTCGCCCGGATAATCGCGATACAGGGTACCAATATTGGGCACCAGTAGATCGTTCATAGCGAAAATATCGAGCGACTGGTGTAAACGATCGATGAACTGATCGGCCACTTTGCCCATGGCCGCCGCTTTGTCCGACGGGATGGTCCCCACATCCTGCGCGCTGCCATAGCAGACCACACCAAGGACTACGAAAATAATGAGAACAATTGCAAGATTACGTGGGGACATGGCGAGATTGTACTAGGGTTTTTTCCGATTTCAAAAATGTTTATTGCAGGAATTGGGTAATTGAGAAATCGGGGAATTGCCCCGGAAAAAACTCTTTGTGGTGAAAAAGCCGGACTATTTCGCGCGCGCCCGCGAAGCTTCCCAGACCTTGGCGTACTTCCAACTTACATAGCAGGCGTGATAAAGATGCAGCAGCAGGCCTTCTTTTCCGTCCAGAAATCCCAAGCGCAAAAAGTAGTTATAAAGGAACGTGAGTCCCGGCCGCATGACGATATCCAGCGGGTTGAAGCCGCATTTGCCTTTCGCTACCGCCATTTGGGCGCCCAGCGAAGAATAGCGGTTCATTTGGTTCAAATAGCCTTCCAAGGTGGGATAAGTGTCATGTGATAAAGCGCCATGTAATGAACCGACCCGTCCGCTAACCTGCATAGTTTCGTGAACTTGACGTTCTTCGAATTGGCCCGCGCCGCGGCGAAAAAGCCGGATTTTCGGGTCGGGCCAGAAGCCCCCCTGCTTGATCCATCGGCCCAAAAAGTAATTCTTGCGCGGAATAAAGTAGCCGTTAAGCGCGTCTTTCCCTTCGCCGGGTGCCGCGCTCAGAATTGGAGCAATTTCCGCGGCTAATTCGGGGGTCACGCTCTCGTCGGCATCCAGGGAAAGCACCCATTCGCCGGAACATTTGGCGATGGCCGAATTCTTCTGTGTGCCGTACCCCTTCCACTCTTCCGAGTAAACCTTGGCCCCAAATCGCCGGGCGATGTTCAGCGTATCGTCGGTGGAACCGCAATCGACCACGACGATTTCGCCCGCCAGCGCGCGAACGCTCTCCAGCGTGCGCTCCAGATTGCGCTCTTCGTTCAACGTAATGATGGCAATGGAGAGCATAAAAGCAGTAGTTAGAAGTTAGGAGTTAGGAGTTAGAATCGGCGGGTCCGATTTCTAACTCCTAACTTCTAACTCCTAACTTCTTGGTTACCGTCCTTGGCCGAGGATACCAAACTCCAGAAGCTAGAAGGTGGAAGTTGAGGCGCAAGAATTCTAACTCCTAACTTCTAACTCCTGAATTCTTATTTCCCCTCACTTGCTGCCGGTACTACCCCAGGTACATGAGGCAACTTCTGTACGTTGCCGCTGGCGGCGTCGGATAACTCGATTCCCAAATGGGTGAGGGTCAGGCCGGTGGCGCGATCCAGTTCCACCCGCGAACTTTCGTAGGCGGCCATGGCGTTAATCAGGCTCGATTCGGCTGCCGCCAAAGCTTGCTGGGTTTGCTGGACGTTATAGGTGGTGGAGGCGCCCAGTGCATATTTTTTCTGTTCGGCATCCATGGTCTCGAAGGCCAATTGGCGGCCCTTATGGGCGGCCTCGACCCGCGCCCGGTTCTGCAGAACGCCAATCTGGGCGTTGCGCACCTCAATGCGGATCTGGTTCTGTTGCTGCTGCAAGCGCATCTGCGCCTGACGAAACTCCAATTGCGCGCGTACCTGTGTGGCCTGGGATTCGCGATTGCGAATGGGAATATTGACGTTGATCCCGACCATGTAATCCGGGTTCTCGTTGCTGAACAAGCTGGATAAGGTGTGTCCCAAACCGGTGCTGCGCAGGCCCGGCGGTACGCATAACGAACTGGTGATGGCCATCGGATTCGCCGGGCAAGCGCCCGTGGCATTCGCGATCGGCGTGATGGGACCGCCTAACGCGGCGGTGCCATAGTTAGCCACCAGATCGACGGTGGGCAGCAGGGCAGTTTTCGTAGATTTATTCGTAATCTCGGCATTGGTCAGATTGATGTTGGATTCCGCCAGCTCCGCCCGGTGATTCAGCGCATCGGCGATCAGATCCTCCACCGGGACCACCGGTTCGACGGCCGGGAGTTGCATGGTGTCGGTGGGAACCACGTCGGCCGCCATCAGTTGCGTATCCGTCAGATTGCGGCTGATGGCATTTTTCATTAACAGTTGCTGCAACTGCAGATTCGTCTGTGAAACCAGCAGGTCCTGGTTGGCGGAAGCTACATTACTCTGTGCGCGGACCACTTCAATGGGCGCCAAGGTGCCGATCTGCACCTGCTTCTGGTTGTCGGTCAGCAAGCGGTTAGCCAAGTCGAGAGCGCGTTCCTTCGCCTTTACGTCCTCATAGGTTTCAACCAGGGTCCAATACATATTTTCAATCTGCGTGACCGTGGTGATCACTTGCAGCCGCAAGGCAACGTCGGAAATCTGGCGATTGTTCCTGGCGATGCGCATGAAGCGGCGGTTCGAGGCGATGTTGAACCCTTGCAAAAGATGCTGCCGCAAACTCAGTAGCGCATTCGAATTCAGCGCGGGATTCAGCACATCCAGAATTTCGTTGTTGATCGTGCGATTATTGTTAAACGCGACAGAGAATTGGGTGCCCGTGGGGAAAGCCTGTTGATATCCGAAGTTTGCGGTTCCCGTGTTCTGGTCCAGGGTCAGGGAGCCGCTATAAAAGCTCGAGGATTGGGGATAGGCCGCGTGTTGCAGGCTGAGGCCGGCGGTGAAAACCGGATCGTAGGAATCGAGTGGGGAACCCGCGCCCAGCGTGGAAGTGACCAGGCCGCCGGCGCCGGTGCCGGCGCCGCCGGCGGCGATACTGGTGCCGCCCGGACCGCTGCCCGAGGCGCCCGCCGCGGCGATGCTGCTGCCGCCGGGCGTGCCTTGCACAATGCCGCTATTGACGCCCAAAATGTTCGCTCCCGCCTTGGCGCGCAAGATATCGGTATCCGCGATGGGCATGGTGTAACGAAAGATGGCCAGATCCAGATTGTTCTCCAGGGCCAAGGCGATTGCGTCATCCAGCGATAGGATCAACTTGCCATCCTTCAATACTTGGGCGACGCGCGGAGAATTCGCGAAACTGGGATTGGATACGCTGCTGGGAGTGAAGGGCGCTGTCGGGTTCGGGAACGGTGATTTCCCGTTGGTCGAAAACGACGACTGTCCGCTTTGCCCCGCGGAATAAATTGCTACCGCCAGGATCGCCAGTGCGGTCCATCCAAAGCCACGCAAAACACGCATTTTCTTTTCTCCGATTCGCTTTTTGTTAAAGGCCGAAAAACTACCCGCCGGTTTGGACCACATCGCCTGGATACGGACTTATCGAGACTTTTGTTCCCCTGATTGCAGGTTATCCTGTGCTGCCGGACCCTTGCCACTTCCACTTCGTATACTTCTCGGGAGGGAAACGCATTAGTATAGCTGACGCGGCAATCACGAGATTACCTATAAAGTATCAAGCGAACGTAGACAATTGTCATGCGGAACCTGAAAATCATCCTGGCCTACGACGGCGCCGGCTTCAGCGGCTGGCAAGTGCAACCGGAGCGCCGCACGGTGCAAGGCGCTTTGGCGGAGGCTTTGGCGCGTCTGACGGGCGAGCCGGTCATGCCCCAAGGCTCGGGGCGCACCGATGCCGGAGTGCATGCGTTGGCGCAAGTTGCCACAGTCGCGGTGGCCGTTCCGATTCCCGTGGCCAATCTCAGGATGGCATTGAACCACATACTGCCGCCTTCGATTCGCGTGGTCGAAGTCGAGGAAGTGCCGCCGGATTTTCACGCGCGCACCTCGGCGGTGGCCAAGACTTATCGCTATCGTATTTTTCGGGGGCAGGTATGCCCGCCTTTTCTGGCGCGCTATGTCTATCACCATCCCTGGCCACTGGATGAACAGGCCATGGCCGCCGCCGCCCCCCTGGTCGGGGGCGAACATGATTTCACCTCCTTTGCCGCCGTCGATCCGGAACGCATACAGCGAATCGCGGCAGCGGAAACTGGGGCGGCCGGGCCGAGCAACGTGCGTACCATCTTTGCTTCGGATTTTTGCCGCGAAGGCGAGGAATTGGTCTACACCGTCCGCGGCAGCGGCTTCCTGCATCACATGGTGCGCAATTTGATTGGCACTTTTCTGTTGGTAGGGAAGGGAACGCTATCGCCGGCGGAGATTCCCCGCATTCTCGCCGCGGTTTCGCGTAGCGCAAACCCCGGAGCCACCGCTCCCGCCAGTGGGCTGTATTTGGTTAAAGTGGAGTATTAAGAGGCGAGGTTTCGGAAGTTTCGGAGGTTTCGGAGGTTTCGATCAGCCGCTTGGGGCCGGTTGTAACCTCCGAAACCTCCGAAACCTCCGAAACTTTGCGTTAGAATCTTGATACCGGGCATTCTGCCCAGTTCATATCGAGGCAATGCTTTGGCAACCAGCGAAATTCAGGATTCGGCTTCCGTGAACGATATCCAAGAACCATCCATTCCCCAATTGGCGAATCACAAGGTGAAGATCAAGAAGGCCTTGCAACGCGCCTGCAATGAACTGAATGACAAGAACAAACTTTGCGGCGGCCATCTGAAACGTTGGTTTTACATGACCGACGTCATTGAGAAGAAGTGCGGCGACGTTGCCGCCGCTTGGGGGCCGAAGGCCGAAGTGTACCGTTGTGAGCACTGCAAGACTCTGTATCTGCCCCATCCGGAAGATCCCCGCATCAACGTGGCCGGCGCCGGTATGGCCTCGCTCTTCGGCTTGACCCTGCCGCCGAAGGAAAGTAAGTAGTTTTTACCGCAGAGGACGCAGAGGACGCAGAGGAAGCAAAACCCTTAGCCGCAGATCAACACTGATGAACGCGGATCAAAAGTAGACCGCACCCGTACCCTTGGAACGCGGGCTGCCAGCCCGCCCCCCTAGCGTTGCGCCTCTCTAGGAGCAACAAGCAACAAGCGATAAGCCGCAAGCCAGACCTGGAGCAACAAGCCGCAAGCAACAAGCTGCAAGCCAGACCTGGGGCGGTCCAGTTCGGCCTGTTGCTTATTGCTTGTAGCTTATTGCTGGCCCGAGGCCGACGGCCGAGAGCCAAAGGCCGACGGCCTCCTATGACATATGTCATCTCCCCCTGGTGATGTTCTCCACTGTTGCAATGCTTTCGATTCCCCCATGATGAGTCACGGAAAGGGAAACGACGATGAGTGCAACACTCGAAGAACTTCAAGAGCAGGCATGCGAGGCTTCCCCCGTGGGAGCGGTGGTTGCCTATTTGCATTCGGTCAGCAAAAGCTTCGGCGAAGTGCGCGCCCTGCATAACGTGGATTTAACCATTCGCGCGGGCGAACTGGTCGCGCTTCTTGGCCCCAATGGCGCGGGCAAAACCACAGCCGTGAAGTTGTTTCTAGGATTGACCAGGCCCAGCGCTGGTGCGGTGACGGTCTTTGGCGGCAACCCCATTCACCCAGCCGTTCGCATGCGTTTGGGAGCCATGCTACAGGTGGCCAAGGTCCCTGAAACCTTGCGGGTCCGAGAGCACATCGACCTGTTCTCGTCTTATTATCCGAAGCCTTTGCCCCTGGCGGAAACGCTGAAAGTGGCTGGTCTCGAAGAGATCAAGGATCGCAAATTCGGAGATCTCTCCGGCGGGCAGAGGCAGCGCGTCATGTTCGCCTTGGCCTTGTGCGGCGATCCCGACCTGGTGTTTCTGGATGAACCCACGGTGGGCCTGGACGTGGAAGCGCGCCTCTTGCTCTGGGCGCAAATTCGCAAACTGGTGGCCGGTGGCAAAACGGTCCTGCTGACTACCCACTACTTGGAAGAGGCCGACGCGCTGGCCGACCGGGTGGTGGTGATCGACCACGGCGCCATCGTCGCCCAAGGCACTCCCACGGAACTCAAGGCGCGGACGGCCGTAAGGCGAATTCGCTGCGTGAGTTGCCTGGATCTTCTCGATGTGCGCGATCTGCCGGGAGTGCTCGATCTCCGCAAGGATCGCGATGTCCTGGAAATCCGTGCCACGCAGGTGGAAACGGTGCTTCGCGAGTTGTTGCAGCGCGACCGGACGCTTTCCGCTCTGGAGGTTACCAGCCCCGGATTGGAAGAGGCGTTTCTTTCGCTGACCGGAGCCAGGAATAGCTGACACGAATCCTTCTGACGATATTTCGAGGTGATGAAATGGGTGCCACCGCAATACCGCTGAATCCTTCTTCTACGCGTTCTCACATGGCGCTCCTCGCCATTTATTGGAAAGAGACGAAGTACGAATTTTGGAAATACCTTCGCTTGCCGCTGTACTGTCTGCTGACCATTTTCTTCCCGGTGATGTTTTATGTCCTGTTCGGGTTGCTGATGAACCGCGACGGCCACATGGGGGGAACCAGTGTTTGTGCGTACTTAATCGCGAGTTACGGCACCTACGGGGTGATGGGAGCGGCGCTGTATGCCAACGGGGTCGGAGTTGCCACCGAGCGTGGTCTCGGCTGGCTGCAGGTGAAGCGTGCCAGCCCCATGCCTCCCTCCGCCTATTTTGCGGCTAAATTTGCGGTGAGCATGATCTTCAGCGCGGCCTCGGTGCTCACGCTGCTGACGCTGGGAACCTTGTTTGGCGGCGTGCATTTTGCCATGGCCACCGCGGTTCAACTGGTGTTGACCTTGGTGGTGGGAGCGATTCCGTTCTGTGCCATGGGACTGGTGATCGGCTGTTTCGCCGGTCCCAACTCCGCGGCGGCGATGGTGAACATGATTTACATTCCACTGTCGTTTGCCTCCGGAGTCTTTTTCCCGATCGAAAAACTGCCGAAGTTTGTGCAAAGCTTGGCGCCTGTGTTGCCCCCATACCACCTGGCGCAACTCGCGTTGGGTCTGGTGGGTGCGGCCAAGACTGGCCCCTGCTGGCCTCATTGGCAGGTGCTTATCGGTTGTACCTTGATTTGTTTGGGGGTGGCGTGGCTGGGGTTCCAACGCGATCAAGGCAAGATGTACGGTTAAATAGGGACCCGGCTCCTAACTACCAGCTACTAACTACTGGCTACCGCTAATTCACCTGACGAGTGGAACAAAAAAGGGTAGCCTAAGGCTGAAAATGAAAAACGCTTCAACAGAGTGGACAGAAGGCTGGCTGATTTACTTGAATCTGGTCTACTTCAGCTTTTTCTTCCTGGAGCCGATTCGGCATCACGTCAGCCTAAGGCAATGGCTGCTTACCGTTCTGGGGGCCGTCGTGTTTCTGGCGCTGTATCTGGGCGCGATACGGCTGAAACGCAAGACTTGGCAATTGGCCTGCTTGGCGGTGATGGTCCTGGTTGGGGCTACGTACCTGCCTGGGAATGGCGGAGCGAACGTTTGTTTCATATTTGCCGCGGGCTTGATTCCGCATGTTCTGGAGACGGAGTTCGGCGTAATGAAGGCCATGGCGGTTCTCCTGGCGGTGATCGGCCTGGAGACGTGGGCGCTGAACCTGTCTGGCTGGTTCTTGGGATTTACGAGCTTGGGCGCGGTGTTTAGCGCGATTGTCAGCTTCCATCTTCATCAAAAAGCCAGGATGTATTTGAAACTGAAATTGGCCAATGCGGAAATCGAGCATCTGGCCAAGGTGGCGGAGCGCGAGCGCATTGCCCGTGATCTGCATGATGTTTTGGGTCACACGCTGTCGGTTATCATTTTGAAATCGGAGCTGGCCGCCAGGTTGATCGATCGCGATCCGGAGCGGGCGAAAGTGGAAATGCGCGATGTGGAAGAGACCTCCCGGGCTGCGCTAGCGGAGGTCCGCAGTACGATTCGCGGCTATCGCGTTCATAGTTTGGAAACGGAGCTTGCCCAGGCCAAGGCCTCACTGGAAACCGCGGGGGTCGCGGTGACCACGACCCGCGCCGAACTTGCTCTCTCGCCGGCGCAAGACGGGGTGGTGGCGCTGGTGGTGCGGGAGGCGGTGACCAACGTTTTGCGGCACGCGCACGCGCGGACTTGTTGCCTGCGTCTGGCGCCGGTCAATGGCAATTGCCGTCTTGAAGTCCAGGATGACGGTTGCGGTGGGTTGCAGATCGAAGGGCACGGCATCCGCGGCATGCGCGAACGGATCGAGGCGCTCGGCGGCACCCTGCAGCGCGATACCAGCGCCGGAACCAAGTTGACCATCGAGTTCCCGCTGATTCTAACCACAGGAGCCGGTAAGTCTTGAATCCCTCTTCCAAGAACACTGCAATTCGCGTGGTCATTGCCGAGGACCAGGTCATGGTTCTGGGAGCGCTGGCCGCGTTACTCGAAATTGAAGGCGACATTACCGTCGTTGCCCAGGCGCGCAATGGCCAAGAAGCTTTCGACGCGGTTCTGGAACATATGCCGGACGTGCTGATAACCGATGTTGAAATGCCCCATATGACGGGCCTGGATTTGGCGGCGGAACTGAAGCGCCGCCGCATTGGGACGCGCATCATTATTTTGACCACGTTTGCTCGCGCGGGCTATCTGCGTCGCGCCTTGGACGCCGGGGTATCCGGGTATCTGCTCAAAGATAGCCGGGCCGAGGCGCTGGCCGACGCGGTGCGCCGCGTGCAGCAAGGCTTGCGCGTCATCGATCCGGAATTGGCCGCCGAAGCCTGGAGCGAACCCGATCCGCTCACCGACCGGGAGCGCCAAGTTCTCCGCTTAGCCGGCGATGGCTTGGCCAGCGGCGATATTGCCGTCGAGTTGAAGCTCTCCGAAGGCACAGTGCGCAACTATTTGTCGGAAGCCATCAGCAAGCTCGGCGCCAACAATCGCGTCGAGGCCGCCCGCATTGCGCGAACCAAGGGATGGCTGTAGGACCTGGGTAGCGGCCGAACCTGGGTACGCGGGCTTCCAGCCCGCATTTCTGTGCGGGCTGGAAGCGTAGAGTGTTTGCCGACGTACCTTGGCGAGCCACGAAAAAGTTGGCATTGACACATATCTAAAAGAGCTATCTAATAGCTATATGGCGCGTGAATCCCGTACTCCGATGGTCATTCTGGGAATTCTGGGCATGCTCGACGAGCGGCCACTCTCCGGTTACGACATCAAGCGCGTAATCGATCATTCGGTGGCGCACTTCTGGTCCGAAAGCTTTGGCCAGATTTATCCGGTGCTGAAGCGCCTGTCCCAGGACAAGCTCATTCGGGCGCGAGCGACGGAGGGAGCGGGGCGCAAACGCATTCTCTACTCGATCACGCCTCAAGGCGAGAAGCAACTGCAGTCCTGGCTGGCAAAAACCCCGGAGCCGGGGAAGCCGCGGGACGAGCTGATCCTGAAGCTTTTTTTTGGCAGCGAAACCGAAGTTCCGGTCTTGATTCGCCATTTGCAGGCGCAACGGGAGCGTGCTCATGCCGCCAGCGAGCAATATGCGGAATGGCTGAAGAAGGTGGAGATACAGAAGCTGCCCTACACCCCTTTCCAGGTGATGACGCTGCGTGCCGGGGTGACGATGTCCGCGGCGTTTGTGGAATGGGCGGATGAGTCGCTCGTGACTTTAAAGCGGATGAAAACCGGTAGACGGGGGGCCTTATGATTCGCTGGCTCCTGCTGTTGTTCGCCTTGTCTACGCTGACGTTTGGCTTGGGAACGGCGTTCAAGCCGCCAAGCTGGATAAATGGAGTGTTCGGATGGTCGTTGGCTTGGCTGGCCGGGACCTACGGCCATGTGCTGGCGGCACTACCGCTGGTTGCCGGAGTGGCATCCTGGCTGTTGCGCCGGCGCCATGCGGCCATTACCGCGGTCACGCTGATTGTATGTGCGCTAGCGGTTGTGCTCCTGCTGAAACCCGCGGTGCAGGCCTGGCGGCTTGGGCGCACGTTGCCCGGTGAGCTTGCCAAAGCGTTCGGACCCGAAAGCATAGATCGAGCTCCCTTTTCGCCGGCGGCGCTCTTTGCCCGGCGGCCCCATAAAATTTCTGTCCAAACGATGAATTACTCCGGGCCACTTAAGCTCGATTTCTATCGCCCGGTAGGCGCGCTGTCGGCAGCGCCTTGTGTCATCGTCTTGCACGGTGGAGGTTGGTCGATGGGCGACCGTAAGGAAATCCGGCCGTTGAACGATTGGCTGGCGGGCCATGGCTATGCCGTAGCCGCCATCGACTATCGGTTGGCTCCATTCACGCCCTGGCCGTCGCCAATTGCCGCACTGCAACGATGGTTCCGTCCGCCTCATGGGGACGCGGCGCCTCCCGGCGCCATCTGGCCGGCACAACTGGATGACGTGCGTGCCGCCCTGGCATTTTTGCGAATGCATGCCGCGGAGTTGGGAATCGATCCCACCCGATTTGTCTTGCTGGGCCGTTCCGCCGGAGGACAACTCGCGGCGGCTGCCGCCTACACCGCGCATGACGCGGCGATCCGCGGCGTGGTCGCGCTCTACGCGCCCACCGACTTGCGCTCCGTATGGGAACGCCCGGCGGATAATGATCTGATCGTCGTGAATCGTCAGTTCACCCGGCAGTATCTAGGCGGGTCGCCCGCGGACGCGGCGGCAGCCTATGACAGCGCGAGCCCGTTACAGCTCGCCGGCCTCGGCGCTCCGCCTACATTGCTTATTCACGGCCAGCTCGACACTTTTGTCTGGCCTAGCGAAAGCCAGCGCTTGGCCGGGAAGCTGGCATCCCTGGACGTGCCGCATGCGCTGGTCTCGCTTCCCTGGGCCACCCACGCCTGCGAACCGGAAGCCAATTCTCCCGCCGGACAAATCACCTCCTATGCGCTGCAGTGGTTTCTGGCGGCGGTGACTCAATACGCAAAAACCGGGCAAACCGCTATGATGGGCACGCGGGACTTATCATTGCCGGCGGCAGGCGGGATAAATTCCGTTCATTCGCGGGTACTCCACCAGTTGCCATAACTATGAGGAGATGATGCAAACCATGGCCCCATCCCAGAGTTCAACCGGTCCCGACTTGGGCGCGCTCAAGATCCACGATCATGCGCGCGGAACCGGCGGTGGCGCTGGCCGTTGGTGGCGTTGGGTTTGGGTTGTGCTTGCCATTGCCGTGTTGGTCACCGGTGGGGTCTTTGCCGTGAAAGGGAAGGCTCCGGTGGTGGAGATAGCCGCCGCGCATGCGCCGGTGCAATCCCGGGAAGTCCTGTTGAATGCCAGCGGCTATGTCACCCCGCGACGCCGCGCCACCATTGCCGCCAAGATCACGGCGCGCGTGACCCAAGTCTTTGCCGAAGAGGGCCTGCATGTCCGCGCAGGCCAAGTGCTGGCTTATCTGGACGATTCGGATTATCGCGTGCGCCTGAATTCCGCCAACGCCGAGAAGTTGGCGACCGCAGCGGGGCTGCAAGACCTTCAGGTGCAACTGGAAAACGCCGACCGCGAGTTACACCGCACGCAGGCGTTGGAAAAAGAGGGCGTGAGCAGTACGCAGGCCCTGGATTTGGCGCGTACCGCCGCCGATAGCCTGCGCGCCAAGATCGCTTTAACGCAGGAACAAGTCCGCGCCGCTGACTCGCAGATTCGGGTGGCACAACAGGATCTCGATAATTGCACGGTGCGGGCACCCTTCGCCGGTATCGTCGTCTCCAAAGACGCTCAGGTGGGAGAGATGGTTTCGCCCATCTCCGCCGGCGGTGGTTTTACCCGCACCGGCATCGCCACCATCGTCGATATGCAGTCGCTGGAAATCGAAGTGGACGTAAACGAGTCTTACATTGCGCGCGTCACCGAGGGCATGGCGGTGAACGCCGTGCTCGATGCCTATCCTGATTGGAACATTCCGTCGAAAGTTCGCACGGTGATTCCCACCGCCGACCGGCAAAAAGCTACCGTCAAGGTGCGGATTTCGTTCGATCAGCTGGATCCGCGCATTCTGCCGGATATGGGCGTCAAAGTTACCTTTCTCGGCAATGAATCGAAGCAGTCTTCCACCGGAACGGTGAAGGCGCTGGTACCGCAAGCCGCTGTACGTAAGGACGGGGACAGCGACATCGTCTACTTATACCGCGACGGCCACGTGGAGCGGCGCGCCGTGCGCCTGGGCGGACAACGTGGCGATGAGCAGGAAATTCTGGCCGGTGTTTCCGGCGGAGATCAAGTAGTAGTCAGCGGATTCGATGGGTTGCAGGATGGACGGAAAGTGGAAGTCAAGAAGTGAGAATTTAGGAGTTAAGTTAGAAGAGGGGCGGCCTGCCCCTTCTAACTCCTAACTCCTGACTTCTCACTTCTTCTCAAGGAGCAGGCATATGGTCCGAGTGGATGGACAAGGCAACGGCGCCAGCCTGGTGCGGGTGCGCGGGCTGGATAAGAAATATCAGCGCGGCAGCGAGGAAATCGATGTCCTGCAAGGTTTGAATCTGGACGTGGATACCGGCGACTTTGTGGCCTTCATGGGGCCCAGTGGCTCGGGAAAGACTACGCTCTTGAACCTGCTGGGCGGCCTCGATTTACCCACCCGGGGAACCATCAGCGTTGCCGGAGACGAGATTACGCATCTTTCGGGCAGCAAACTGACCCAGTGGCGCGCCCGGCATGTCGGCTTCATCTTTCAGATGTACAACCTGATCCCGGTGCTGACGGCGTTCCAGAATGTCGAGTTGCCACTGTTGCTGACCAAGCTGTCCAAAGCCGAGCGTCGCAATCACGTCGAGGTTGCGTTACAGGTGGTCGGGCTGTTCGACCGTATGCATCACTATCCGCGGCAACTCTCCGGCGGACAGGAGCAGCGCGTGGCCATTGCCCGCGCTATCGTGGCCGATCCCACCTTTCTGCTATGCGACGAGCCTACCGGAGACCTCGACCGAAAAAGCGCCGACGAAATTCTGGATCTAATCAGCCGACTGGTACAGGAACACCACAAGACGGTGCTTATGGTGACCCACGATCCCGCCGCCGCCGCTCGCGCGCACATGATATTGCATCTCGAGAAGGGCGTGTTGAGGGAGGCGCAGCGGGCAGGCGGAGGCGCGGAGGTCAGGCGATGAAGTATTTCCATCTTCTCGTCGCCAGTCTCTTCCGCCGGAAGATTCGTACCCTGCTCACCACCCTCTCTTTTGCCGTGGCGCTGTTTCTGTTTGGACTGCTGGTGGTGGTACATGGCGCGTTCAATCAAGGACTCGACGTGGCTGGGGCCGATCGACTGGTCGTCATCAATAAAGTGTCAATCATCCAACCGCTGCCGGTTTCCTATGAGGAGCGCCTGCTGCACCTTCCCGGGGTGAAGGCCGTCACCCACCAGAACTGGTTTGGCGGCGTCTATCAGGATGAGCGGAATTTTTTTCCCCAAATGGCGAATGACGATGAAACCTTTCGCTCCGTGTTTGGGGAGTTCCAGATTCCCGACGATCAGTGGCAGGCCTATATGACCGATCGTGAGGGCGCGATTGTGGGCCCGGATTTGCTAAAGCGCTATCACTGGAAAGTTGGGGACCGTGTTCCGTTGAAGGGCACGATTTTTCCCGGGGCCTGGGAATTCAATATTCGCGGCGTTTACCACGGAGCGCGGCAGCAAGACGACAATACGCAGTTCTGGTTTCACTACAAATATCTCGAGGAACGGGAGAACACGTACTGGAAAGGCTTAGTTGGCTGGTACACGGTAAAGGTGTATCGTCCGGACGACTCCGTGCGCATCTCCAAACAGATTGATGCCATGTTCGCCAACTCGCCTTGGGAAACTAAAACGGAAACCGAAAAATCCTTCGCCGCCGATTGGGTGAAACAGGCGGGAAACATCTCGTTCCTGATGATGAGTATCGGCGGAGTCGTTTTCTTTACCCTCTTACTGGTAACTGGAAACACCATGGCGATTGCGGTGCGTGAGCGCATGCGGGAGTTGGCCGTGCTGAAGGCGGTGGGCTTTACCGATGGCTTCGTGTTGGTGCTGGTGCTGGCGGAATCCCTGTTGGTGGCGGCCTTGGGCGGCGGCATCGGATTGTTGTTGGCCAAGGCATTTACACTCAACGGCGATCCCACCCGAGGCCTTCTGCCTTTCTTCTTTCTCCCGGTACCCGCCATGGTTGTGGGCCTGGGACTGGCGTTGTTCGTGGGGATAGCCGCCGGTATCTTGCCGGCAATCTCGGCCATGCGGTTGAATGTGGTTTCGGTTAAGAGGAAGGTGTAAGCGATGGCGATTCCTGTAGCCTACAACTTACGAAGTCTGTTGGTGCGCTGGACCTCGACCGTGGTGGCGGTGATTGGCATTGCCGGAACGGTGGGCGTATTTGTCGCCATGCTGGCCTTAGCGAAGGGCTTCAAAACCACGTTGACCTCCTCGGGGTCGCCGCGAAATGCGATTGTGCTGCGGGGCGGCGCTACTTCGGAGATGATGAGCGGCATCAATCTGGATCAGGAACGGGTGGTCGAAGATTTGCCCGGAATCGAGCGTGGACCCGCCGGTCCCATGGTCAGTCCCGAAGTGGTGGTGATTGCCAGCTTCCCGCTCAAAGCCACCGGAACGGATGCCAATGTTCAAGTGCGCGGCGTTTCCCCCAAAGCGCTGGCCGTGCGTGATACGGTTCATGTCGTTTCCGGCCGTTTTTTTCAGCCGGGATTGAACGAATTAGTGGTGGGCCGGAACGTGGCGGGCACCTATGCCGGCTTCGATCTAGGCAGCACGGTGAAGTTTGGCGGCGGAATCTGGACTGTGGTGGGCACATTTGACGCCGGCGGCAGCGCCTTCGACTCGGAACTCTGGGCGGATGCCACTGTGCTGAGTGCGGTCTACAAACGACCGCCCAATGTGTTTCAGTCGGTGACTGCCCGGCTTACCTCGCCGGCGGCCTTTACCCATTTCAAAGACGCGCTCACTTCCGATCCGAGGGTAACCCTGGATGCGCAGCCTGAGCTGGAGTATTACGCCAAACAGTCCCGCTCGATTACCACGCTGATTTTGGTGCTCGGAACCATGGTGGCGGTAGTGATGGGCATTGGCGCGGTTTTTGGCGCCTTGAATACCATGTACTCGGCGGTGGCGGAGCGTTCGCGCGAAATTGCCACCATGCGCGCCCTGGGATTTCGCACGGGCAGCGTGGTTATGTCGTTTGTTTTCGAGTCGCTTTGTATCGCCCTGGTCGGAGGCATTGTGGGCTGCGTCGCCGTGTTGCCGCTGAATGGTTTCACCACCGGAACCATGAATTGGCAGACCTTCTCGCATATGGCCTTCGCCTTCCGGATCACCCCGGAATTGCTCGCCGGCGGCATCGTGTTCGCCCTCTTCATGGGCGCTTTGGGTGGGATACCTCCCGCGATTCGTGCCGCCAATGCGCCGATTTCCGTGGCGCTTCGAGAGCTTTAGATTTTTCACCGCGGAGGGCGCGGAGGACGCAGAGGAAAGACGTAGCGCCGGCGTCCCGCCGGCTGTCGGTGCGGACGTCCCGGCCGCACCCTGCGGTCAGAATTGTGGGCGAGACGCCCACAGGACAGCCGGCGGGACGCCGGCGCTACACTGCAAATTGTGAACTCGGAACTGTAAACCTTCCGCAAGGCCCGTTATAGTATTGCAGTCCCTTATGACGCCCGAAAGCACAGCTTCGCGTTCGACTCCTCAACAAGAGGTGGCCCAATTATCTGGCCTGCGCGAAGTGCATGCCGCCTTCGAGTGGTTCTCCGCGCATGCGCGGGAGCTGTCCGATCGGCAGTTGGAGTTGACCCGCATTCCCGCGCCGCCCTTTGGCGAAGGGCCGCGGGCGGAGTGGTTGCGTGCGCGTTTCGTCGAACTCGGGCTTCAGGACGTACATCTGGATGATGCGGGGAACGTTTTAGGGGTTCGTCCAGGAGCTACGGAAGTGGCAAAGTATGTCGCGCTCACGGCCCACATGGATACGGTTTTCCCCGCTGAAACGCCGCTCGATGTCCGGCGTGATGGCGACCGCCTGTTGGGACCCGGCATTGCCGACAATGGCGCGGGTCTGACGGCGCTGCTGGCCATAGCCGGTGCGCTGCAAACCTCGGCAATCCACACCGCCATGCCCCTGTTGTTTGTGGCCAACGTGGGCGAGGAAGGGGAGGGCGACCTGCGCGGGATTCGTCAGCTTTTTAACGATCCCCGCTGGCGCGATGCGATCGCCTATACCTTGGTTCTCGATGGCGGCGGCACCGACTCGGTCATTACCGATGCTTTGGGCTCCAGACGCTTCGAGGTCACGGTGCGTGGACCGGGAGGGCACTCGTGGACCGATTTTGGCGCGCCCAATCCTATCGTGGTACTGGCCCATGCGATCGACCAGTTTGCGCGGACTTCCGTGCCAACCGAGCCCAAGACGGCCTTCAACATTGGTGTAATTGAAGGCGGGACGTCGGTCAATTCGATCCCCGAAGTGGCCAGCATGAGGGTGGATCTACGCTCCGCCGCCACGGCGGAGTTGGATCGATTGGAGAAGGCGTTACAACAAGCCCTGCTCCGCGCCACCAGCGACATGAAGGGCATGGGCTTCGATTCCCGAAGGTTTGGCGGAATTAGTTACGAAATGAAGCCGATCGGGGAACGGCCGGCGGCGCAATTGGCGCCCAATGCCCGCATCCGGTTGGTCATGAAGGCCGTGGACGAACAACTGGGTATTTTTTCGCGACCTTTGCGGGCCTCCACCGATGCCAATATTCCTCTATCGTTGGGTCTGGAAGCCGTAGCCATCGGCGCCGGCGGCGCTGGCGGTGGCGCCCACACCACCGGCGAATGGTATAACCCCGCCTATCGCGAACTGGGCTTGCGCCGGATTCTGCTGGCTGCGTTAACGCTCAGTGGAATTGAGTAATTGAGTAATCGGGTAATTGAGCTCGAACGGGGCCGAACACCCACCACGGAGACACGGAGGCACGGAGTTACACAGAGATTTTGAACCAATCAGCAGTCTCAAATCTTCTGTTTCCCTCCGTGGTCCTCTGTGCCTCCGTGTCTCCGTGGTAGGTGTTTCGGCCAACGACTGTTCTTTCGGGAATGCTAGTCCGCCGCGGACGCTGCCAATACGGCCATCGACACGCCTCGCTCTTTTTCTTCCCCAGGGGTTTCGAAGAATCGCTTCATTCCGAGAATGGGTTTCTCGAACAGATACCAGCAGATGGCGGCAAAGGGAATCGTAAACAGGACCTGTCCTACCATGCGCCAGAGGTGGGTGTACGGCAAATGTGCGGCTAAGCCGTACAGCGGCGTCATCCAGAAAATGCCCATGAAGATGGGGTGCAGAATGTAAACCCCGTAACTGATCTTTCCCATAAAGCGCAACGGCCGCGCCGCCAGCACGCGGTTTTCGTTGGTAACCGCGTAGGCAACGAATCCGGCAAAGGTGAGGGCCAGTCCCAGAAACACAAACTCAAAATGGCCGCGCCAGAGTAGCCACACTGCCCAGGGCGCCAGCAGCCAGGTATGTTTGAACCAACGAGGGTGTAAGGCCACCAGCGCGCCGGCCGCAATCGGGTCGAGACGCGAGAACGTAAAGAAGAAGCCCAGGCTGTCGTTTACCGCGTGCAGGTACATGCGGAAAGGCGTAGCCAATACCAGCACCGCCAAGGCGACCATGGTCAAACCCCGTCGCGAACACAAGCGCACCAGAAATGGCCAGACCATGTAGAACTGTTCTTCCACGCACAACGACCAGGTAATAACCAACGCAAACGAGCCCAGTCGTGGATAGACCAGGTTCTGCGCATAAAACAGGTAATACTGCCAGTGAATCACGGACCGGTCATAGTCCTGTTTGGCCCAGGCGCCCACATGGGGGGATAGGACAAATACCCAGAGCAGGAGCAGGTAATACAACGGCCAGATGCGCAAGCCGCGGCGCGCATAAAAGTTGCGATAGTAGTTGGGCTGTTCCCGTGTTGACAATAGGATCGAGGTGATCAGGTAGCCGGAGATCACGAAGAACAGGTCTACGCCGATCCATCCCCAACAACGAATCATCTCCAATACCGGCTGGCGGAAACTGAAGTTGGAATGGACCAGCAATACTCCCGCAATGGCAAAGGCTCGCAGGCCGTCGAGTTCCGGAATGTAGCGGCGGATGGGAAGTGCTCCTGAAGAAATGTCTTGTAAGCCCATGGTAACAGACGAGGTTTGAATTGCAGACTGCAAATTTGTACGAGCGTCGTCGGCCTTCGGTCGTCGGCCGTCGGCCAGCAGTTCAGATTTTGCGAGCTCGAAAATACAAGTCAGAGCCTGGCGTCTTTAGAGTAGCGCCGGCGTCCACGCCGGCGGGCTCTTTATGCGCCATCGACAAATCCAATTGGCAACCGTGAATGTTTGCAGGGTGCTGGGCTGGATTATTCACCAGATCCTCTCGGACACCAAAAGAATGTCGCTCGTTTACGGTGGAAGAGCCGGCCTTTAGACCGGCGGTTAGTGCGACACTCTGTCTTGGGCTTTAGCCCCGGCTCGATCCGGACCGGGGCTAAAGCCGGGGCTAAAGCCCCGCTCGAAAGAAGCCCTGATTCGCTGGCCTAAAGGCCAGCGCTTCCACCGCTCGTTCGCGCCAAAATCTTTTATGAATAATCCAGGCAAGGTCGTGCTTTCGCGGTTCCCCGGCCTCATGTTTGCAAAGACAGGGCCCGCCGTCGAGGACGCCAGCGCTACGCCTCCAGCGCTTTGGCTTTTGCTGAGTTCCCCGAGATCGCGAAGTCTTAACTGCTGGCCAAAGGCCAACGACCAACGACGTTCGTCTGCATATAATGCACTCTGTGCCCGTGCCCACCAAAAACCGCCTGATCTACCTCGACTGGATGCGAGGGCTGGCGTGTCTGTTGATGTTTCAGACCCACTGTTATGACTCGTGGCTTTCGCCGGCGGCGCGCCAGAGTACATTTTTTATGTGGTCGCAGCTGGGGGGCACGTTACCGGCGCCGCTTTTTCTGTTTCTTGCCGGCATCTCGTTCGCCCTGGTCACCGACAAGTTGCTGAAGCGCGATCTGTCCCTCGCCGTGATTGCGCGTACCACCATTCGCCGCGGCGCCGAAATCCTGGGGCTGGGATTGCTGTTTCGCCTGCAACAGTATGTCTTCAACTGGCGTTGGGCGCCGGTGACCGATCTTTTACGCATGGACATTTTGAACACCATCGGTGTCTCGATGATGTTGATGGGGCTACTCTGTTGGCTCTGCGCGGCCTGGACGGGACGGCGTGGACGCGCGCTATATATAGGCTTTGCGCTGGCGGTGGCCGCCGCCATTTCCTTGTTGACCCCGCCGCTTTGGACGACGCATCGTTTGCGCTGGCTGCCGTGGCCGTTGGAGAGCTACATCAACGGAGTGCATAATCTGGGCGAGCCCAAAGGATACTTTTTCCCCATCTTCCCTTGGGCGGGATTCGCGTTTGTGGGGCTGGCTTTGGGGTTCTTCCTGCTGAGCGATTGGACGAAGCGTCATGAAGCCACGGTGTTCGGTTTAGCCGGTCTGCTGGGGGCCGGCTGCATTGCCGTGGGGCGCTGGTGCGACCGTCGGCCCGGCCAGTTTTACGCTATTTATAGCTTCTGGACCACCAGCCCGGAGTTTTTCCTGATGCGGGTAGGCATGTTGCTGTTGATCCTGATGGTGGTCTATGGCTGGTGCCGCTGGGGGGCGGCCGGGTGGCACTATAGCCCGCTGCTGCAATTGGGACAAACTTCTTTGTTGGTGTATTGGGTGCATATCGAATTTGTATACGGCCGCATGATCGTCCTGCCCAGCCACGGCAATTCGCTGGCACGAGCCAGCGCGGGACTGCTGTTTATCAGCGTCTTCATGATGGTGCTGGCGGCGATCCGAATCGAAATGAAGAATCCTGGGTGCGCGGGCTTCCCGCCCGCATTCCGGTGCGGGCTGGAAGCCCGCGTACCCAGGTGGGTCCGCAAATTTTAAATTTCAAATTTCAAATTGAAAATTGAAAATTGAACCACCTCCGGCCTAGTTCGCCTTTCAATTTCAATTTACAAATTACCAAACTACAAATCTCGTTTGATACTCTGTTCCCGTGTCTCGCTCGCTAAAAGCGCATATTTTGCTGGTGCTGGTGACGGTGGTCTGGGGCACGACGTTCGTCGTGATCAAGAACGCGCTGGCCGATATTTCGCCGTTATTGTTTAATGCCGTGCGCATCACGCTGGCCGCGGTCTGTCTGGCCGTGGTCTTTCGCAAAAACCTGGCGAGCCTGACGGCCGCATCCTTGCGCGCGGGTGTGGTAGTAGGCATCTTTCTGTGGGTCGGCTTCGAGTTTCAGACGGTGGGGCTGAAGCTGACTACCCCTTCCAAGTCGGCCTTTGTGACGGGCTTGTCGGTGGTGCTGGTGCCGGTATTTTTGGCCATTGGCTGGCGTCGTAGGGTCAACCGCTGGACGGCCTTGGGCGTTGGCGCCGCCTTCCTCGGCCTGTATCTGTTGACTGTGCCCAATTCGCACTCGTTAGCCGGCATTAATCATGGCGATCTTTTGACGTTGGGATGTGCCGTGGGTTTTGCGCTCCAGATTATTACCATGGGGCATGCGACCGTGAAATACTCTTTCCAACAGATTGCCGCGGTGGAGGCGATCGTCTGTGCCGCGCTGATGTTTCTCACCGTTCCCGTGCTGGAGCGAAGTTACGCGGTTTGGTCTCCCACCGTCCTCTGGGCTATTGCGATTACCGGATTGCTGGGTACCGGAGCGGCGTTCGTGATCCAGGCGTGGGCGCAGCAATTCACACCTCCGGCCCACACGGCCCTCATTTTTATCATGGAACCCGTCTTTGCCTGGATCACCTCGTTTGTCGTCCTGCATGAACATTTGGGTGGGCGGGCCATTACGGGCGCGGGCCTGATCCTGAGCGGGGTATTGATCTCCGAGTTGAAGGGCAGCAGTCCAGCGGAGATGGAGCAATTGAGTAATTGAGTAATCGGAGAATTGAGTAACCTCCTGTGGAAGCACCGGGCTTTAGCTCGGTGAATTCAAGCGCACACGCGATGGGCTTAGCCCCGGCAAAGACGAACACGCTCTTCCGGCCCATTTCCGGTCAAGCCTACGCTGGATTTCCGGCTCAGACTAACCATTTACCCGGCTGGCGCGTCTAAAAGGGGTGCTAAGAACAAAATCGGGCATGGAGCATTTGGGCAAGCGAGCAATTGTCAACGTGACAGAGGACGGGCTTCTGGACAATTACCCGATTACTCAATTTCCAATTACCCGATTTCCCGGGAGAACCCAGGGGATGGGCACATTCTTGTACAATGTCCCCCTTAGGGATCAATTTGTTGTTTTTAGTCTTAAGTCATTCAAGTCTAAGGATCAATCGCTGGAGGCGAGAATATTATGAACGCGCGGGTAAGCGCTTTTTGGGCAAGTTTGAAGGCGCGGCAGCTGGGATCGACCTTGCTGATCGTGGTGACCCTGGCGGTAGGCATTCTGATTGGTACGGTCATTTCCTATGGCGTCAAGGCGGGACAGAACAAGTCCAGCTCTTCGGATGCCACGCCGCTGACCATTCCTGAACCTCGTCAGCTGTCCAACCAGTTCGCGCAGATTGCGAAGCAGTTGGAACCGGCGGTGGTGAATATCAATACAGAATCCACCGTGCCGGCTGCGCATCCTCGTATACCAGGACAGCGGAAAAGTCCGCAGGGGCAAGGGAATCAAGGCAATAATGGGCAAGACAATGGCTTCGAAGATTTCTTTGACCGCTTCTTCGGTCCGCAAGGACCGTTAGGTAACGCTCCGGAAGGCGGCGAGATGCACGAGCGCTCGCTCGGCTCCGGCGTCATCGTGGATCCGAAGGGCTATATCGTCACCAACCGCCATGTGGTGGAAAATGCGGACCGCGTGCGGGTAACCCTAATGGACGAGCCGCCCGGGACTTTCCACGAGGCCAAGGTCATCGGCACCGATGCCGAAACCGACCTGGCCGTAATCAAGATCGACATTAATCGCGCCTTGCCCGCCGCCAAGGTTGGCAATTCCGACGGCATGCAAGTAGGCGATTGGGTCCTGGCCATCGGCAGCCCCTTCGGTCTGCAGGAGACGGTCACGGCCGGTATCGTTTCGGCCAAGGGCCGCAATATTGTTCCGCAGCGGCAGTTCCAGTCGTTCATTCAGACCGATGCCGCCATTAATCCCGGCAACTCGGGTGGTCCGCTGGTGAATATGGCCGGAGAAGTGATCGGCATTAATACCGCCATCCTCACCGAAAGCCAGGGATATCAGGGCGTGGGCTTTGCGATGCCCTCGAATGAGGTTTCCCGGGTTTATAACCAGCTCATCGCGCCGGATCACCGGGTAACCCGCGGCTCCATCGGCGTCGAGTTTGCCGCCCAGCCCAACGCTGCCGTCCAGCGTATGTACGGCAATGGCGTGGTGATTACCAATGTCGTGCAGGGCAGTCCTGCCGATCAGGCCGGCCTCAAAGTTGGCGACGCTATTACCGCTGTGGATGGAAGGGCGATCAAAAACGGCGATGATCTGGTGAGTGACATTGCGGGGCGTAAGCCTGGCAGCAAGGCTAAGCTCACCTACATTCGGGCGGGCAAGGAGCAGCAGACTACGGTGACCATTGCCGACCGGTTGAAGCTGTTTGGCAGCCGCCTGGGTATCGAAGATGAGGGCGGGGAAGAGCAGCCGTCGGCCCAGGGCAAATTCGGCATCACTGTACAGGCGGTCACTCCGGAGATTGCTCAAGGGCTTCAGATTCCCGCCGGGAAAGGCGTAATTGTTCAGGACGTCAAATCTGGACAGTTTGCCGACGATATCGGGCTCAGTCGCGGTGACGTTATCCTGGAAATCAACAAGAAGCCGGTGGATAGCGTGGCGGACTTCAATCGCATGCAGGGAGAACTCAAAACGGGCGACGATGTGGTTTTCCTGGTGCGGCAAGGCCGGGGCCGCAATGCCGGTACCATCTTCCTGGGAGGAACCTTACCGTAGCGAGTTGCGAGTTGTGAGTTGCGAGTTGCGCGGGCGGCTGTCTAGTAAATTGCTTATTTTCAGTGTCTTGCTGGCATTTATGGTAAGTGGGGGCAATTGGACAAATTTTAAATTTGAAATTTCAAATTTGAAATTGCCCCCTGCTCGCCACTCGCAACTCGCAACTAGTCGCTCTTGGCTACTCCCTTTTGTTACTCCTAGGTTAAGGATGGGACTTGCCTTTATAGGGGGTTTCGCATCAAAATTAGAGTTAAGCTGGTGGGGGTAGTGTCAGAAGGCTTGGATTCGATGCGATAGATTGAAAAGTTTGGGGTGCGGTTTGAATTTTGTTTCTATCTATAAGAGGGTGCTGGCAATAGTCGCTGTGTTGCTGGTGTGCACAGCATTTGCTAGTGCTGCGGCAAAGAAGAAGCATCCTAAAGCGGCTGCTTCCACGAAAGCGGCATCCTCGTCCCATTCCAACGGCAAACCTTCCGTGCCCCCATCGGCCGCTGCCGCGGCACAGGCGAAGGCTGCGGCTTCTACCGCTTCCGCCCGCTCCGCGGCGGGATTGCGTTCTGCCCGGGCTCAGTCCTATCGTCCGGGCTCATCTCATGCCAAGGGGGGCAAGAAACCTTGGCGAGGTCCTGTTCCCAGAGCTCCCCGTCCGCAAGCCGTTGTCCATCATGGTCAGCATTCGATCGAGGACGAACGGGCGCGGGAGATTCAAGAAGCTCTGATTCGCGAGAAGTATCTTGATGGCGAACCCAGTGGCAGTTGGGATCAACGCACTCGAGACGCAATGACTCGCTTCCAGAGCGATCATGGCTGGCAGAGTAAAGTGGTCCCCGATGCCCGTGCGCTCATCAAGTTGGGACTAGGCCCCAAGCATGCCGACCTGCTTAATCCAGAGGCGGCCGCTCGCGACCTGCAACCGGGCGGAGTCGGAGTGCAACAATAGCAGGCGAGCAGCCTATGGCCCTCGGCCATCGGCCGGACCAGTACGTTAGAAGGTAATGCCAGGGTGGAAGCGCTGGGCTTTAGCCCAGCGAAACGAGCTACAGACTGTAGCGGGCTTTAGCCCCGGGCTCGTCTTTGCCGGGGCTAAAGCCCTTTGCATTTGCGCCTGAATTCACCGGGCTAAAGCCCGGTGCTTCCACCCGCGGGACGAAACAATAATGCAAGCTTCGTGAATAATCCAGGCGGAGGGACGTAACAAGGGCTGCCCGCGCGAAAGGAAACTATGTCCAAAGTAGATAAAGCCTTAACACTGTTCGACAGGTTCAATTGCGCCCAATCGGTGTTTGCCGGGTGTGGTCCCTATGAGGGGGTCAGTGAACAGATGTGTTTGACAGTGGCGGGACCGTTCGGCGCCGGTATGGGACGTCAGGGCGAAACCTGCGGGGCGGTAACCGGTGCCCTCATGGTTCTGGGAGCCCGCTACGGGCAGGCGATGACCACGGACCCAGCACAAGCCCGGGGGCCTCTCTATGAGCGTGTCCGGACGTTCATGGATGCTTTCCTGAAACAAAACGGAAGTCTGCTATGCCGCGAACTGACCGGTTGCAACCTGTGCACGATCACGGGGCAAGAGGAATTCAAGACCCGCGACCTCCACCACACGCTTTGCCGCAATCTCGTAGCCGGTGCCGTGGAGTTATTGGAACAGGAATAGACCGGCTGCGCCATGATTCGGTCGTCGCAGGGCAATACGGAAACCCATAGCTTATAACCTCCCAAGAAAACGCAAACGTAGTGCTGGCGCCCCGATGGGCGCCAGCACTACGTTTGTCGAGCTCTTCAGCTTCCTGAATCTTGGAGTCTTCGCCGAATTGCGCCCGCGAAAACAAGGTCGCCTACTCCGCACCGCCTAATATGCGGCTGGCAATCCGCATAGCCGCGGAAACCGGCGTGCCCCGCAAGCGAGTGCCTCCAGCGGAGGTTGCCGGACGCGTGAGCCGCCGGACGGTGGCGATCCGCTTAGCCGCTTCGGGTAATCCGGTTTCATAGTTGGCTTTATCGTTCTCCGCCCGGGCTGCCGATGCGGCGGTTGGGGTGGAACTTTCAGCCGCTCGCGCGGATTCGTATTGCTGGTAGGACAAGGTCAAGTAAGGCGGCTTGTCGAGATAGAATCCGAATTTTTGTTTACGGTTCGCCCCACGGGCATACTGATAGAAATCATCCGCCTGAACGCCTGCGCTGCGGAAGTCAATCAGCACCAGTTCATGGGAGCCCGGATGCCATAGGGCGCGTGCCTGCGGACCGTCACCGGCGCAATCGACGTGCGCTCCACGATCTCGAATGGCCTTGGCTCTGTGATCACAACTGGTGGGATCGGAATCCAGAAGAAGTATCTTTTTTACTTGTTCGGCTTCGGGAAGTGGCTTTACCAGGTTCTCTGGCTGTTCGTCAGGCATCATGATCCTTTCCGGCAGTTCGCCCGCCGGAGGGCCCATGCTCTACGCCTGGGGGGCGACACATTTTAATTCTTGAGTATTGCGGATGGGGAGGGCCGCCACCGGCGGTGGCGGCCCCAATCCTTCCCTACGCTTGCTCTTTGCGGAACTTCTTGCGCGCGCGTTTGCGGGCTAAGGCTTGCTTGACCCGGGCTTTTTCGCCCGGCTTCAGGTAATAGGAGTGACGCTTGACTTCGCGGATAATGTCTTCCTGTTGAACTTTGCGTTTAAAACGACGCAAAGCATTTTCCAGCGATTCCCCTTCTTGCAATCTGATTTCAGCCAAAGTCTCACCCCCTATCCGTCCTCATTGGACATGCACCTATAAGCTTACTCGCAATGGCCACTTTCTGGCCACTGTTTCCGAAAAACTCGATCCCTAAACGAACACTTCCCCGGGCAAGGCGAACAGCGTGCGAGAGGGAAGTGTGTTCTGGACGGGCCGGGCCGCTTGGAAGGCGGCATTCGGACCGATCTGCTTGCGCTCGATGCGGAGCTTCAATACGCGCTCGATGCGGCGGAGTTCCGCCACTTCGGCGCCGGCGACCAGGGTAGAAGCCAGTCCGCTGGCTCCCGCGCGGCCGGTACGGCCGACGCGATGGATAAAATCTTCCGGCAAAGTCGGCAGATCGTAGTTGATCACGTGCGCCACGTTGCGCACATCAAGGCCGCGGGAAGCCACATCGGTAGCCACCAGCACCTTGAACCGGCCCTCATCAAAGCCACTCAGCGCGCCCGTGCGTTGCGATTGCGAGCGGTCCCCATGGATCAGGGCGGTGGTAAAGCCATCCCGGACCAGGTTTTTCGCCAGTCGCTCAGCGCCCCGCTTGGTGCGGGCAAAGATCAAAGTCTGCCCCTCTTCGGCGTATAAAAGCTCGCGCAGAACGGTAATCTTTTCCGCAGCCGCGACTTCGAAGGCTTGAAGATCGACGGTTTCGGCCGGTTTTAGTATCGACCCCAGGGCGATGCGTACCGGACTTCGTAAATAATCGTTCACCAATCCCGCAACGGATGCTTCCAGGGTGGCCGAGAAGCACATCGTCTGACGCTGCTGAGGCAAAATCGCCGCAATACGTCGAATGGAGGGAAGGAAGCCCATATCGAGCATACGGTCGGCCTCATCCAGCACTAAAAGGCTGACATGTCGGAGATCGACCAGTCTGCGGGAGAGGTAATCTTCCAAGCGTCCGGGAGTGGCCACCACCAGGCGTGCCCCGGCGCGAATGGCTTGCAGTTGTTTCTTTTCGGCGGCGCCGCCAATGACCAGAGCGGCGGGCGCGGCAGCTTTGTCGCGAAAGGTGTCGTATTGCTCGCAAACCTGCATTGCCAGTTCGCGCGTGGGCACCATAATCAGCACTTCGATCCGGCGGGCCTCGCTGCGCGCGAGTTGCTCGATGGCCGGAATGAGAAAGGCCAAGGTCTTGCCGGTGCCGGTCTGGGCAGTGGCCAGAATGTCTTTGCCGGCTAAGGCTTGGGGAATGGTTGCTTCTTGGACGGGAGTAGGAGTTTCAAATGTTGCCGCCGCCAGCTTCTGCTGGAGAGCAGAAGACAGGGGTAGTTCAGAGAACTTCATCATGCGAATTTTATTGTGCTTTCCCGAGGGCATCTCGCGTTGCGCACTCGGGGGAGGCGATTCGCGAATATACAGAAGATGCGCTCAATTTCGGTTTAGGCCGCTGAGTAGGACGGGGCAGGAGGGCGGGAATTGAGTCGCGAGACCTAACTTTCGCACCACTGGAGAACCGTGGTTCTTAGCTTCTATTGAATTATACCACCGAACTGCGGTGGCGGGGATCGTCGGCTCAGAAATCACTGAAATCCAAGGCCATGGGCAGGCCGTCTTCGTCGTAGGTAATCACGGGACTTCCGGTGCGTTCTAACGGCGCCGACTCATCTTTTTCTTGCTTGCGTTGAACTTTCTTTTGCTCTTTTTCTACCCGTTTTTCCTGGCGGGCGCGCTCGCGCGAGCGTTTGGTCAAAGACGGTCTGGAGTTTCCGGCCATACATGCTCCTGTCGCAGGGATGAGAGATGGATAGCGCAGACAAAATCAGCGGACCAGCTCAAAATCACGCGTCAAAAAATCAATCACGTTAAAGTAGATGCTACACGAACGCGCACGATTCAGCAAACGGGAATTTGGCCTTTCCTGTTGACAAGTCAGTACTTTGCGCCTAGGCTAACAATGAGTGAGTAGTTATTCTCCTCCTTCAGATTCACTGAAACTAAGTCGGTGAATTTGTAATTTGTCCCCTCCTTAGCGCAGTTGGCGGAACCGTAAAGCATGGCAGCGCTGGTGTAGGCAGTTATGGCGCCGATTATGCAAATTTACCGTTTCCTCAAGGAGTTCTATGCAAGCACCCTCGCCCAATCCATATTATCTAATCGATGTGCATAAAGAGATCGACCTTCTCGACCGAAAGATCGCGTATTGTCAGGCCTTTGAAAAGTTCGATACGGAAGTTTTACGGGCTAGCGCGCTGAAGAAGTTGGGGACCAAGCGCTCCACTCTGGTCAAAGTGGCGGAAGACCTTACCAGCAAGGGCATCACGTGCGATCCCAAGTACCTGCCACGGTCCTTCAAAGCTGCTGCTTTGGCCGTCGAGGTTGCCGCAGTCTCGGGCTAATAATCGCGACCGAGGGAAGTGCCGTACCCCTGTTTTCAGGGCATGACTCTCATATTCGGAACAGAGGAGAGGTCAGCTGGACGCCCGTCCCGCTAGGCCTGCTCCTTTTTTTGCCCTCGTAAGCGAGATTAGGCGCGAGCGTAGCCAGCACCCGAGTCTTTAAATATTTTGAGTTGCTAGCGCTTCTCTAGCGATGATAGGCCAGCGGTTTGCTAGCGGCGACTTTGCCACCTTGGGTCAGCCCGGAGCAGAGATCATCGAGTTCTTGCCGTGCTGCCGTTTCCGCCATTTGCAAGCTCATGGCATGCCCCCACGATACCAACTCATCCGGTTTATGGGCGAAGCAGATCATCCAGTGGTAACGGACCACACCTTTACGGCAGTGTTCTGCTTGGAACGACAAGACAAATCGGCCAGCTTGTTTCATGCCAGGCTCTTCTTCCATGGATGCTTGCATTATGTGGTTGAGCACCTGCTGAGACAATTTGCCGCAACCAGTTAACGCCATTGTATGCTTTTTCGCGGCCAATGTATGTAGGAGCCTTCGGCCTTTGGCCCTTGGCCTTTGGCCCTTGGCCTTTGGCCAGATCACGGCTAGCTACGATCCATGGCTATCGGCAGAAGGTTTCAAGTTTCGAGTTTCAAGTTTCCAGTAACTTCGGCAGGCGCCCTCATCTTGAAACTTGAAACTCGTCTTTGGTTTTCTGGCCGACGGCCGAGAGCCAAAGGCCGACGACCCTCTGACGGCCGAGGGCCAAAGGCTGCCACCCCTCCCCCGATTTGCCCCCTCTCCGCGCGCTCTGGTCCATAGTGTGGTAGTCTGAGCTTGGTTTGAATGTTTGTTTCAAGACCCGCCTGCGGCATCTGAGATTTTTATTCTGCTGCCTCACTCGTCCGAGAAACGCTGACAATCCAATAGTTCAGAAACGAGGCAGATTATGAAGAATATTTATGTGGGCAACCTGGATTTCCAAAGCACCGAAGACGAATTGCGTGCCGCCTTCGAAGTGTATGGAAAAGTAGATAAAGTCGCGATCGTGACCGACCGGGATACCGGCCAGCGCCGCGGATTCGCTTTTGTGGAAATGGCCAATGACGCCGAGGGCGACAAGGCCATCGCCGATCTGAATGGCGCCACCCTGGGTGGACGCGCTCTGATGGTCAACGAGGCGCGCCCCAAGAAGGAACGTGCTCCTTCCGGCGGCGGACGTGGCGGCGGGCGCGGCCGGTACTAACGACTGCGGATTTCAATGGGTGCGTGATAGGGACTATCACGCACCGCTCTTCCTCCGTCCAGGTTCCGTGTCCCCTCAGCTTTGCTGACCTAAATCTTTTCATTTGATCCCGGCTTGAACAGGCTATGACGATTCCATTGTCCAAAGACCAACCCATCTCCTACGGCATGGCGAAACGACTCCGCCGCAGCGGCGAGAGTGAGTCCCGTTATGTCGTGATGGCAACGGTGGCCTGCGAACAATGCGGCGCCCAATTTGTGATTACCCACCGGCAGGCGTTTCAGGATGCCAGCCTGGCCGAACGACAAGTCTTTTGGCTGAAAGATCGCTTCGTATGGGATCACATTCAAGAACACAAGCATTCCGGCTCCACTATGCTGCCCGGCCCCACCGACCTCAAGGACGCGCCTCCGCTCTAATCCTGGTGTTACTTTCGATATACGTTAAGGCACTGTACCAAAAGACATAACGGCTTGGCTAAAGTACCGTCGTCACGTTTCCAACAACATTTCTGCTTTGTGGCCTTTCAACTGCACGATGTAATGTAATTGCAGAGTTGCTGGCCGACGGCGCCGCGGTGCGCCGGTATGGGCTGACGACGCCAACTCATGTTGGTCAAAAATGTTAGGACGGTGAACAGTGGCTGTAACGAGATCTAGCTATCGCCTTGGTTTTCTTTTGGTAATGCTGGTTGTACTGGCGCCGATGTCCTTGCTGGCGCAGGCTACAGGCGACTCCCGTACCGTAACTGAGCCGTCCTTGCCACTTACCACCACTCCGGCTTCGGTGACCTGCTCGGCGTCGGTTAAGACGAACTGTGTCTGTGCGGTTCTAACCGCCAGCCAGAGCGCCAGCAGCCTGAATCAGACGGTATTTAGCACGACCAGTATTCAGAACGCCATGAGCAACATCAGCCCCTACACTTGCGCCACCGGCCAGGCGGTCGAGTTGGCTTTGGGGGGCAGTACTTGCGGCACGAGTAATAATCAGTCCTGTAATGCCTTTCTGACCGGGCCGCTCACGGTGAAGGGTGGCATCACGTTGCTGATCGACGCCGGCGTCACGCTTTTCGGGTCGCTGAATCCCGCGGACTATGGCGGGTCCACCTGCGGCACCATCAACGCGGCGGGTAGCGGTTGCGCCAATACGTTGCTCCAGGTGACCTCGGCCAACGCCGCCATCATGGGCTACGGCACCATCGACGGACAAGGCGGGCAGAACCTGGTGAACAGCGACGGCAGCAACTTTGCCTGCCCTACGCAGGTAGGCACGCCCTGTAATTGGTGGGCGATCGCCAATGAAGCCCAGGTCCTGGGCCAGAATCAAAATAATCCCACCATGCTGGACTTGCATTCCGGCGCGACCAGCTTCGTGATGTACAAGATCACGCTCCAGAATTCGCCCATGTTCCACGTGACCAACGACGGGACTACCGGCTTTACCGCCTGGGACGTAAAAATCATTGCTCCCTATACCGCGCGCAACACCGATGGTATCGACCCCGGTCCGAATAGCAGTAGCGGCGCTTCGAATATCACCATTGCGAATTCTTATATCAGCGATGGGGATGACGAAATTGCCATCAAGGGCAACCACCCCATCTCCAATGTCACCATCTCCAACGACTATTTATTCACCGGCCATGGCATGTCGATCGGCAGCGAAACCAACGGTCCCATGAGCAATATTCTGGTCGAAAACATGGTCATGAGCGGCGTCGGAAGCACCGATCACAACGGCAATGGCATACGGATCAAATCGAACTCGAGTGAAGGGGGAACGGTCAGCAACGTCACCTACCAGAACATCTGTATTCAGAATGAATACAATCCGCTGATTGTCGATCCGATTTATACCGGCGGTACCGGTTCGGCATATCCGTACTACAAGAGCATTACCCTGGACCATGTTCATATTTACAATGCCTTTAATCAAGCAATCATGCAGGAAGGATACAACGCCACCTATCCCCTGGGCATGACCCTCAACAACGTCCAGATCGATGGCTACGCCTGCAGCGAATTCACCAATCAGACCAAGTATGCGGCATTCACTCTGGGCCCGGACCCGGTGAATTTCAGCAGTTGCCTGACCGGAACCGGGGTCACGGTCACCAACAATATCAGCACCAGCAACGCGGCCTATACCTGCCCGCCCAGTGCCTTTGTACCGTTAGCGGGAGAATTGTTCGCCTCCGCCAGCACGTTTTCCTCGGGATCGGCGATAACGCTGAACACCATCCTCCAGGCCATGATCGCGACCTACGCGCCGCCCTCTGGAGGAACCATTAATATATTGGAGGGAAGCACTGTAGTGGGCAGTGCTACGGTGGCGTCCAACAACGCCCTTGCCTACTTGCTTACGCCAATTTCCATCGGTACGCCTGCACTTGGACAACATACCTACACGGCCCAATACACGGGCGATCCCAGTGCGAATTACTCCGCGGGAATCACTTTTGGTTCTGTAACCATCACCGTTGGAGGCCTTACAACGACCACCACTACCGTGACCGCTTCGCCCTCGAGCCCGGTGTATGGTAGCGGCAACGTAAATATGACCGCCGCTGTAGCGCCCACGAGCGGTTCGGGTACGCCGACGGGATCGGTGACCTTTACCGTAGATGGAACAGCGGGCTCCCCCGTTTCTCTTTCTGGCACCAGCGCGGTGGAAACGCTTACCTCCTTGATGGCCGGAAGTCATACGGTCAGCGCAGTCTACGGCGGCGATACCAATTTCTCGACGTCCAGCGGCACGGATACCTTTAGCGTGCTGCCGGCGACGCCGGTGGTAACGGTGACCGGCGGACCTTTTACCTATAATGGCAGTGCTCAACCGGCCTCCTGCTCGGCTAGCGCCAATAGCAGCTCGGTGGCCGGTGGTTGCACGTATACCTATACTCCTGGCGGGGCCACCGTTCCCACCAATGCCAATACATATGCGGTGAACGCCGCGTTCACGCCTGGGGACACAACGGATTACGCCAGCGCCAGCGGTTCCGGCTCGATCATCATCAATGCCGCGACCCCGACGCTGACGGTAACTTGCGCCGGAGGCGCCTACAACGCCAGTCCGTATTCCTGCACGGGCTCGGCCACCGGCACCAATGGTGTGACGGCAGTAGCCGGTACGTTTGCCTACAGCTACACGGGCGCCGGCGGCACTACCTACGGCCCCAACGCAATCGCGCCCACCAATGCTGGAAGCTACAGCGCTCTGGGCACTTTCACCAGTTCCGATAACAACTATGTAAGTGGTGGGACAACCAGCGCAACGCCATTTGCCATCACCCAAGCCACTCCTGTCCTAACGGTGACCTGCGCCGGCGGCGTCTATAACAATACTCCGTACGCTTGCACCGGCTCGGCCACAGCAGCCAATGGCGTGACCCCGGTTACCGGTAGTTTTGCCTTTAACCCAGGCAGCGAAACCGCTGTGGGCAGCTATCCGGAAACGGGCACGTTTACCAGCAGCAATCCCAATTACGCCAGTGGCGGCACCGCCTCCGGCACGCTCACGATCACCACCGCCGCCCCGGTCCTGTCGGTAACTTGTACCGGCGGCGTCTATAGCGGCAACCCGTACTCCTGCACCGGTTCGGCAACGGGTGTGGGCGGAGCTACGGTAGCGGGTACGTTTGCCTTTAACCCGGGCAGCGAAAC